>Ga0210389_10000240_pt1 | contig 55909 bp, 58 predicted proteins | sample IncBWH28OmetaG_FD_160127 | JGI IMG/M metagenome (GOLD analysis project Ga0210389, IMG submission 160127) | Forest soil microbial communities from Barre Woods Harvard Forest LTER site, Petersham, Massachusetts, United States - Inc-BW-H-28-O ... | reverse complement strand
GCGGTGCATATCCATGCCCGGGTAGGGCACATCCAATCGGCACAAGTCTCCGATCCGCGGGCGCCGGAGTGGCAGGCCGAAGTAAATGTGCACCTGCAATGGGGGGACGCCATCGTGCAAAACCGTTTAAAACAAGGTGTTGCGATGCAAACCATCACGCCCGAATTCGGCCCCATACCCTATATGACGGCCCTGCCATATACCAGGATGCCGGTTGCCAGCCAATGGGATATTAATGTTTATATGATGCATTTGCTGAAGGAGCGGTATAAGGACATCGGCTAATAGGACGATTTGGTGTTTATTAGCCCACCAGCTTTGTTGGCAAGTTTTTTATGTACTATGTTGCGCTTTTATTTGTATTTTGCACTATGCAATCCTTAATCGCAGGCTCCGCGTCAGTATCCGTTACCGGTACCGGCTCCACAATTTTAAATTTTCTTTTAGGCTTCGTCATATTGATCGGCATTGTCTGGTTTATTAATACGGGCGGCTTTAACCTTAAAAAAAGGTACCTGTTAAAACACGGCGTGCCCGTTGACGCAAAAGTGGAGGAAATAGAGAAAACAATGTTTAACGTGGGGCAGGGCATGTCCTCCAGGCCGGTTATGAAAATGACTTTGAGCTTTGAAGATGCTTATAAAAATAAGCACGAGGTGACCATAAGGCATGCCTTTTCATCAGACACGCCTATACCGGATGAAGGCGGGCAGTTATCTATTTTAATAGATTCCCGGAACCCCGAAAGGATTATGATTGCGCCGGCAAGTGCGTGAATTGGGTATCAGAAATGCATCAGGAAAACTGCCGGTGATCAAAAACAAAATTATCCTGCTTAGCCGGAATAACCTTCCATAATTTTTAGTACGTTAGAAATTTATTAACGAACTTTTTTTCTGCTTATTAAAAACGATGATCTCTATGTACCAGCGCAACAAGGCGGCCTTAATGGCTTTGATTTTTTTCTGTCTTATACAAAACGCTTTTTCGCAACAGGTAAACATTATACCCTACCCTAAAAGCGTTGAAAAGGCAAACGGCGAATTCAGCATCACGAGCTCGACCAAAATTGTTTATGACCAGGCGGACAACAATGAATTAACGGTAGCGCTGGCGCCATTGATTTTAAAATTGCAGCGGGCGGGCGGCATTAACCTGAAAAGCGCTTTACAAAAGCCGCGTAAAAATTTTATAGAGGTTGAGCTTACCAGCCGTGTTGCGCAAAGCGAAGGTTATTATCTTAATATCGACCCGAAAAGCATAAAAATTGAAGCGGCGACACCTGCCGGGGTATTTTATGCCGTACAATCTCTATTGCAGTTATTACCTGTTGAAATTGAAAGCCCCACGATCATTAAAAATATTTCATTGAACATCCCGGCGATGGTGATCGATGATGCGCCTGCACTCGGCTATCGCGGGTTAATGCTGGACGTGGCCCGGCATTATATGCCTTATGATTTTTTGGAAAAGATGATCGATCTGATGGCGATGCAGAAAATGAATACCCTGCACCTGCACTTAACCGATAGCCAGGGCTGGCGGTTCGAGAGTAAAAAATATCCGAAGTTGAACACCATCGGCGCCTTCCGAAAGGGTACGGCCATAAACTATAGCTACGACTATGTCTCCATGCCGAAGGATACCCTTTATGGCGGATATTACACGCAGGAGCAATTGAAAAAACTGGTGGCTTATGCCGCAACCCGGTTTATTACCATCATCCCCGAAATTGAGATGCCGGCGCATTCCAGGTCGGCGCTGGCCGCTTACCCGCAGTTTGCCTGCCTGGATAGCGCCGGCAAGGCTTTCCCTTACCCGGCGCAAATACAGGATGAATATTGCACCAAAGATTCGACCTTTATTTTTCTGACTGATATTTTGAGCGAGGTGATGGAGGTATTCCCGTCTCATTATATACATATCGGCGGCGACGAGGCTTCAAAAGTTAACTGGGCCAAATGCCCCATCTGCCAAAAAAGGATGAAAGACGAAGGCTTGAAAACGGTTGATGAACTGCAAAGCTATTTTATCAAAAGGATTGAAAAATTTGTGAATTCAAAAGGCCGGGATATCATCGGCTGGGATGAAATTTTACAAGGCGGCCTTGCCCCGAATGCAACGGTTATGAGCTGGACAGGTGAGCAGGGAGGTATCGACGCGGCTAAACAAGGACACAAGGTGATCATGACACCGGGGGACTATTGCTACCTGGACCACTATCAATCTACCGACCCTTCGGAACCGATTGCAATAGGGGATTTATTGACGCTCCCAACTGTATATGGGTATCACCCAATACCCGCCGGGCTAAACGAGGAACAAGCCAGGCTGATCACCGGTGCGCAGGGTAATTTGTGGACGGAATTTGTACCGACACCGGCCCACGCGGAATACATGTACTTCCCGCGTTCGCTGGCATTGGCCGAAGATACCTGGACCAACGCCAAACAACCTTATGACGAGTTTATCAGCCGGTTGCTGCCTTATTTAAAACGGCTCGACCTGCATAATGTGAACTACTCGCGCCACATGTTTGAAATTAAAATGATAACTACTGCCGACCCGGTAAGCCACCAGCTTACGGCAACGGTTTCGGGAATACCGGCAGGTTTCGATATTTATTACACCACTGATGGCACTCGGCCGACGGCAAAATCACTAAAATATAATGGCGAGATAAAAATTAGCGGCAATGAGCATTTGTATATCGGCGTGGTGTATAATGACCAACTGGTTGACGCGATACAAAAAGTCTTCACCCAAAATAAAGCTACCGGCAAAACTTCTTACTTAAAAACCCCGCCGAGCAAGGATTATAACAAAAGCGGGGAACATGGCTGGAACAACGGCATAATGGGCAGCGATACCCGGTACGACGATGGCGAATGGCTGGGCTGGAACGGCCCGGATTTTGAAGGCACCATCGACCTGGGCGCCTCACAGCCCATCAATACCGTTACAACCCGTTTTTTTAACAAACCAAACGACTGGGTATACATGCCGGAGTGGGTGAGTATATCCATATCCGACGACGGCACTAATTTTAAAGAAGTAGCCCGGCGGACTGACCTGCAAAACGATAAGGACGGCGTACAGACTTTGAGCTTCGCTATGTGGGCGGTAAACGCCCGCTACATAAGGATAAACGCAAAGTGTGTAAACCCGATAGAGAAAGGAAAACAGGGCGAAGGAAATGCAGGGTGGTTGTTTGTGGATGAGGTGAAGGTGGAATAAGCTATTCAGCGTGCCGCTGAATAAATTTAAACGTCGGGCAGCTCGACTGACTTAGCAGTGGAGCGTCTTTTAGTTCCGATTTGTACAATTTTAATGGTCGTCACCGAAATAGTTTTGTGAAAAATTATTTGACGATGAAAAGAAACAACATTTTACTGTTGGTCCTTGTGCCTGGAATAGTGTATTTGTTTTACAGTTGCAATGCCGGCCAGCCAAAGGAAAAATCGGACCTGAAGGAAGCAAAAACAGCGATCGCCGAAAGTAATGCTGTTTATTTCCAGGCGTTTGCCAAAGGAGACTCATCGATATTTATTAACCGCTATGCGAAAGACTGCTGGATAATGCCGCCAAACGCGCCGGCATTGCGCGGGGCGGATGCGCCGGTCAGATTTTTTAAAACTGCATACAATAAGTTTGGGCTCAGAAACGGGAAATTTATCACTCTTGACGTATTTGGCGATGGGCGGGAATTTGTAACGGAAGTAGGATTATGGCAGTCGTTTGACGTTCACAACACCCTGTTTGATAATGGCAAATTTGTTGTGTTGTGGAAAAAGACGCCCGACGGCTGGAAGATGTTCAGGGACTCATTTAGCAGCGACCGGGATAAAAAGCAATAACAATGCTGCATTAAAATCGTAATTTTACGCAAATGGAATTTAAGCATTTTCAGCCCTCTGCTATTTTAAAGCCCTACGTAAGGCATTACTATATCTTTGAGTCGGATGCCGATGTTGAATTTGAAGATACCGTATTTCCGAGCGGCGATATGGAGGTGATCTTTAACCTGGGTGAAGGCATTTGGGAAGCATCAGTCGATAATAAATTCCATGAAACACCGAAAATAGAATTGTGGGGCCAGATCACCAAACCTTTGGCCATTCGTTCAAAAGGCCGGCATACCATGCTCGGCATAAAATTCTTTACCCATTCGGCCGCTTATTTTTTTAATGACGAGATGGGTTTGTTTAACGACCGGATAACTGATTTCGGCGATGTGATCGGCAGCCCCGCGAAAGCTTTGCACATGCAGCTTTTGGAAACAAACGACCCGAACCAAAGAATAGCGCTTATTGAAACCTTTTTAGTGAAAAGGTTAATTGCCAATGAAAAAAAATCATTCAGGATAGATAAGGTTGGCGATATTTTAACAAGTATTAAAAAGGATCCCACTGAAAATAACCTGGGCAAAATTGCCTTGCGGCATAATATTACCCCGCGTTACCTGCATAAGCTTATTTACCGGCACACCGGGTTGTCGCCGGTGTTTTTCAATAAGATAAACCGTTTTCAGTTCAGCCTTAAGCTTATTGCCAAAAATGAGCAGCCTTTAACGTCCATAGCCTACTACTGCGGCTATTTCGATCAATCCCACTTTATCCGGGATTTTAAATCATTTACCGGCATAACGCCGTCCGCCTACCTCGAAACCGTCTCCCCGGTTAACCTGATGCTGGCGCAATAAAATTTAAACTGTTCCGGTCTGTACAATTCCAGAATTGCTGCCGGCAATATCTTTGTTTTAAAATAATTAAACAAAGTAATTGTATGAATCCATTCGAAACATTTAAACAGCTGCACCAAAACGCTGAGCCTTTATTGCTGGCAAATATCTGGGACGTAAGCAGCGCCAAAATATTTGAAGCCGGCGGGTACAAAGCCATCGGCGTCTCCAGCCAGGCGTTGTCAAATACCCTCGGTTTTGACGATGGCGAAAACCTGCCATTTGATAGCCTGCTTCAATTGGCCAAAAGAGTTGTTGAAGTTGTTCATATCCCTTTTTCGGTTGATATGGAGGCTGGGTATAGCCGGACCGTTGCGGGCATTATTGAAAATATAAACAAGCTGCATGATGCCGGGGTGGTTGGGATAAACCTGGAAGATACCATCCCCGGGGCAGTACGCCGATTCAGGCCGGTTGCCGAATTTCAACAAATGCTTTCAGCGATAGCCGACCATGTCAGCCGCAATAACCTCCAACTGTTTTTAAATATCAGGACGGACGGTTTTCTTTTAGGCCGGCCCGACGCGCTTGCCGAAACATTGACCCGGACGGAAGCCTATGAAAGTTCAGAGGCTGATGGAATATTTGTTCCCTGCATTACCAACAAAGATGACATCCGCCAAGTAGTTAATGCCACTAAACTCCCCGTTAACGTGATGTGCATGCCCGGTTTACCCGGTTTTGACGAATTGGGGTCGCTGGGGGTAAAAAGGATCAGCATGGGGCCATTTCTTTTTAATAAGGTCAATGCCGTTTTCGGTCAGTTGGCAGCGGCGGTGGTCGCCGACAAAAACTTCTCTTCAATTTTGTAATAAATTACCAATTACCCATAAAAATTCAAAAAGTATGAACCTACCAAAAAGGGCAGAAGATGCCCATGCAACGCTTGCCGCCGCCTTTAATACCGGCGATGTAGCCACCGTAATGAGCATGTACGATACGAGCGGCATTATTGTGCCCGAACCAAACAAACCGGTTTCGGGCAATGATAAATTTGAGGAATCGATCAAAGCGATATTGTCCATTAAAGGAAAAATGGAGATCAAAACCGTTTACTGCCTGCAAACCGGCGATATCGCTTTGGGCAGATCAGAATGGAGTATCACCGATGGCGCCGATGTAAAGATCAGCGCAAAAGGCATTGAAGTAATGAAGCGTCAAGCCGACGGTGCCTGGAAAATTATAATCGACCAGGCATTTGGGGCTGAAGCAAACCTGGTAGCTTAAAGTCACACCACAAATCGTTTTACAGGCCCCGCCGATACCAAACCGGCGGGGCCTGCGTGTTTGTTTCAGCTTAATCCGCGGACTAGCCGGGCTGAGCCAATCGAGTCACCGCTCAGAAAATACTTAACCGTTTTTGGTATTATAAGTCAATTTATTAACACTACATTTAGGCACTCCCATCCATGGCTCCGCTTCATCACGGTAATTGGCCGGATCGCTCATTAAATTAAGGAAATCCGGCAATTAAATATTATGAAAAACAAGCTTACCTGGCACGAAAAGCACAAAAATTCCTCAAACTTTGCGGCTCGCTTAGCTGATTCCGTGGCCAGCGGTATGGGTTCATGGCGGTTCATTATTATTCAAACCATCCTGGTGGTCATCTGGATGACCGCCAATGTAGTCGGGTTTATCAATCACTGGGATGTGTATCCTTTTATTTTGTTAAATCTTGTATTTTCTACCCAGGCCGCCTATGCCGCGCCGATCATCATGATGGCACAAAATCGCCAGGGCGACCGTGACCGGGTCCAGGCTGACCAGGATTTTAGCACCAACGTAGAAGCTAAAAAGGAAATTGAGGAGCTGCTCGAAAAACTTAACTCCATCGAAGTCGATAAGCTGGATAAGATTTTAGCGCTGCTGGAGGCTAAGAAAAAATAAAGGGCCTTTCGATAAATTTGGAAGGCAAGCGGTGCGCGCTTGATTTGGCGCTACGAGCAAGCATAAACAAGCTACTGCGAATGCCTGTCTTCCAGGAATCGTTTTAATACTTCGAGTGTAACGCTCCAATAAAAATCGATATGCTTATAATGCGATTCCGTCGGAAAATTGCTCAAATCCAAATCCAGCCGGGTATGATCCTCCTCCTGCTGCAAGGTAAACCTGATGAGCGTATAATTTTCGGGCTGGTCAGGCAACCGCGACAAGGAGCTTAAATGGCTGTACTCCAAAATACGGTCTTTCAAATACTGCAGCACAATCCCCGTATTTTTAAAAGCGGTTTTATGGGATATCTCCTGCACGTTTATGATTAACGGGCTGCCAACTTGCCAGGTGGTAATAATTTCTATTTCTGAATCAGCCATCCAGTTTTTCATCAGTTCAGGTTGGGTAAGTACCTCCCATACCGCAGTCAATGACGCGTTCAGACGAATTGATTTGCGGACAGTTTGAGGATAATCGGTCATAATATTTTAGCTGACGGTTTGTTTTTGGTTTACCGAATAAGGGCGGCAACTAAATTCGGTAATAAATCAGTAAAAAAGCGAGTTACTTCCCCCCGGGAAACTACTTTCCTTAATGAAACTTCAGTAAAAAAACTGTCATTTGTAGTTGTTTGGCCAGATCAATTGTTATGGAAAAAAAATTAGCCGTAAACCTCGACAGGGATTGCTCGATGGAATTAATGGCAGCAAAAGACACAGTCGCTATTTTAAGCAGTAAATGGAAGATTCAACTAATAACTACTCTTAATTATAGCGGCCCATTGCTGTTTATGGAACTGGTACGGCTGGTCAAGGGTATTGCGCCAAAGATGTTATCCAAAGAGCTTCATGACCTGGAAATCAATTTATTGGTAAAGCGAACGGTACAACCCACCAGGCCGGTAACGGTTGAGTATGAGCTGACGCCACATGGAAAAACGCTTGAAAGAATTATTAACGAGATGCGTTTATGGGGAAAGATGCACCGCAAACATATTCTTGAACGCCAGGACTGAGCAGGAACAGTCTCAAATCAAAAAGCCTCAAATCTTTCGACCCGAGGCTTTTAGTTTAAAACACATTACACATCTTCCAAACCATATTGCTTCAACACGTCTAATGGCACCCCCTCCCATTTACCCGGCGAATTGCCTTTATAGCCCAGGTCGGCGATACCCATCTTACTGGTGAAAAACCCGATTGCCGTCAAATCGCGCATCTTGTTAAAAAAGGCTACGCCGGCCTGCATCCTTGGTTTAGCCTGCATCGGGTACGCAATATCATCCAGTATGGCTTTTTGCTGTTGCGTATTGCAGCTTATAAAATCTTTATCGGAGCGGTTAAGGCTTTCCGTGTCCAGCCATTTTAAGCCGCCGCGCATGGGTAACTGGTGTTGTGGCTCGTCTTTTACAATAAACTCGATAAAGTCCGCAACTTTTGCATCGGACGCGCTGCCGCTGTGCTCATCTTTTGGAATGATGATATCGGCGAGCAGCGCGATGGTTGCGGTTTCGTGCGCATCAAAAAAAGTTTCCTGTAATAATGCTTTGTCCCGAGCAATTTCAAAATCCTGCCTGCCGGTGGTGTTAACTGAAGTACGGTCTTCGGCGGTTTTATTTTCGGCGCCCGGCTTGCAGCCCGCCAGGAGTGCGCTGGCCGATAAAGTGCCGATACCTAATGCTTTTAAACTTTCTCTTCTATTCATGACGATGAGGATTAAACATTTTGTTTTTTACGCTGATCAATTAAATATTCTGCCGAGCGCATGGCAAGGGCCAGGATGGTCCACGTCGGGTTTTTTTCCGATTGCTGGGTGAACATCGACCCATCTGTAACAAACAGGTTTTTGCAATCATAGGCCTGCCCCCATTTATTTAATGGTGCTGTTTTGGCATCATCACCCATGCGTACGGTGCCCACCTCGTGGATGCCTTTACCTGGTTTATCCAGGCCATACTTCGTGTCTGGTCCTGCCGGCTGGCCCAATGGTATACCGCCCATGGCGTGTGTAATTGCCTGGCAAGTTTCCTGCATGTGTTTGGCCTGGGCAACATCATCGTCGCTCCATTTGTAGCGGAAACGCAATACCGGGATACCGTATTTATCAACCACAGCCGGGTCAATTTCGCAATAGTTATCCGCGCGTGCGGTTGATGCACCATGGCAACCCACGCCCGCCAAACTGCCGTAAAAACGCCGGTAATCGTTTTTCAGATCAGCGCCATAGCCGCCGGACGGTTTCATTTTACCATTGGCGCCCGGTACAAAGCCATTTAAAAACGGCACCAGCGAACCTTCAAAACCCAGGTACCCCCCATAGCCGGGCATCATCATCCCTCCAAATATCTCGAGGTGATATCCCCTGGAAAAATTTTGCTTTTTACTATCCAGCCACCACGGTGCGTATGTGTGTAAACTGCCCACGCCATCTTCGTTAAAACGTTTCCTGTCGAACAATTGGGGGAGTATAACTGCCCCGCCGCCCTGGGTTGAATCGTGGAGGTATTTGCCAACCGCGTTGCTGCTGTTAGCCAGCCCGTTGGGATGTGCATCCGATTTGGAATTCAATAATATCCTTGCTGATTCACAGGTACTGGCGGCCAATATCACGGTTTTGGCGTTAACGCGGTATTCCTGCATATCGTTTTTACTGATGTACGATACGCCGTTGGCCAAACCCTCTTTGTCTGTCAATATTTCGCGTACCACCGCATTGGTAACCACCTTTAAATTGCCGGTTTTTATGGCGGGGATCACCAGGCAGGATGAGGCCGAAAAATCGCCATAAATTTTGCAGGAGCGGTTACATTGCCCGCAAAAAAAGCAGGCGCCCCTGTCTTTATTACCGGGCAGCGGCACGGTCAGTATCGACCCGCGGCCGGCAATTACTTTAATGCCCTGTGCAGTGGCCGCTTTTTTTACAAAAAGTTCGCCGAGACGTGGTTTTGGCGCGGGCAGAAAGATGCCGTCAGGGTCGTTTTCCAGGCCTTCCATCGAGCCGTAAACACCGATGAGCCGGTCGACTTTATCATAGTAAGGTTTTATCTCATCGTAGGTTATAGGCCAGTCGTCGCCGACGCCAAAACTGGTTTTATATTTAAAATCCTTCGGACCCATCCGCAAGGATATACGGGCCCAATGGTTGGTACGGCCGCCCAGCATCCGCGACCGGAACCATTGAAATTCCGAACCGTCTTTTTGTGTATAAGGCTCACCCTCTATTTGCCAACCTCCATAGGATGCATCAAAATCGCCCATGGGGCGTGTGGCATTGCCGCCCCGCCGCGGCGATTCGTACGACCATTTTAGTTGCTGCGAGTCTTTAGCCGGGTCGAAAAACGGGCCTGCCTCCAGCATCAAAACTTTTATCCCGGCATTTGCCAATACGTAACCCGACATGCCCCCGCCCGCGCCGGACCCAATGATGACCACATCATAAACATCCGCTGATTTTTTTATCTCCATTGTTTTAGATTTTCAGTTAAGAGAGTTCGAAACATTTTTTACCCTCTTTACCGCCTGCGGTAGAGAGGGTGGTCGAGCAAAGCGATGACCGGGTGAGTCGACCCGGCGGACATTACCGTCAACCCAGGCATCTGCGTAGACTCACCCCGACTGCGCTTCGCTGGCCGACCCTCTCTTTGGCAAGCCAAAAAGAGGGTAGCTGCAACTTTTTACTATGTTTCGAGGACTCAAGTTTTTTAGGTTTTAGATATCAGGCCATTGCTCCCGCTTTTTCAACCAATTTTTTGGTGGCGGCAACACCGTCATAATCGCCCAGGTATGGGCTGTCGGGCTTGTACATTTTAAACAGGCCGCCCTCATATTCAATGCTCACCCAGCCCTTAAATCCTGAACCCTTTATTATTTTGAACATTTTGTAGAAATCCGTTTCGATGTCGTTGCCATCGGCATCAAACAAATGGGTTTTGGCGTGTACGCCTTTGGCGTAGGGCATCAGCTCGGCTATGCCTTTGTAACGGTCGTATTCCTCCAGGCATTTGGTTTTCATGTAACCGGCAATGTCGTTTGTTTCGGGTTTGGTGCGGTTTATGCAAAAGTTGCCAAAATCGGCCAGGGTACCGGCATGACTGCTGTTTACCTGTTTCATCACCCCGGCCAGCCAGGCGGCATTGCAGGAGATGCCTACGTGATTTTCGACGATCACATCTATATTTTGCTTTTTGCCGTATTCCAGCAGGCGCCCTAAACTGTCAACCGAAGCCTTGGCTACATCGTCAGGGTTACCCTCGCCGTCCAGATTCACCCGGATCATCGGGCAGCCTAACGTTGCGGCTGCATCTATCCAGGGGTAATGGCTTTCCACCTGTTTAAGGCGTAATTTTTCATCCAGGTTACCAAGCGAACCGGGTACACCCATCATGTCCACCATGATGCGTAAATTATAGCTGCCATTGTCCGCCGCGCGTTTTTTTAGTTCGGCCAAAAAGGTTTGGTCCTTTGCCTTATCTGCAAAAAACATCGAGCAATAATCAAGGCCGCTTATCCCCAATTCTTTCGATTTGGCTGCAAAATCAAGCGGGTCGAGTTTCTTTGTCCAAAACTGGCTGGCAAATGAAAACTGCGAGATAGACAGTTTAAAGAACAGGTCCTTTTTTTCTTCCGCATGCAGCAGTTTCGGGAAACTTGCTGCCAGGCCAACGCCGGCAGCGCCGATGGCGGCGTTTTTAATGAATTTGCGTCTGTTAAGATTTGTCATATAGATAGTATTAATTGGTTTTTAATAATGTATTCCCGGGACAATAACTAGCTCCAGGGATCGTCAATGGTTTTTATATCCCGGGGTTTAAAACGGTTATGCAATTTTATCCGGCAGACGGAAATAAGAAGTGCCACTTTGCATAAATAAAAGTGGCACTATACAAGTTGGTTAGTTTTCAAGGTCTTTGGCGGGCGTGTTTCCCTTTTCCTATTTAATGTGCCACAGGTTAAAGTATGATGTCCAAACCTGGGGGGGGTGCTATTAAATGAAAACAAACGGGCATAAATGGAACGTTTTTAATAGGCCGCAAAACCCCTGCGGTGAATTGCGGCGCAACAAATGCTCAGGCCTCCCGCGAAAGGCCTGAGCAGGCAAAAAAAGCTAAAGTCTTTTTTCATTTAACGCCCACGAATAAACGCGGAGCACAACATTTGGTTGAACCGGCATTTCGCTTCAAGGTAAATCGCGTCGAACGGCTTTTGCTTTATTTTTATCAGCAGCGCCCCCATGGCGTCGTTGTAGCAACAGGCGCCCGGATGGCTTTGGCAACCGCAATTTACCAGGATGACCCCGTATTGCTGCTTTGCATAGGCAGCCAGGTATTGGTTAAATTTTTCATCGCCGGGCAGGGTTGTGGTAAACAGGTAATATTTATTCGCCTTAAAATCCGCACCGGCGCAAGCGGCAATGCTATCGCCATTGCGGCTGTAAACTATGCGCTTTAAATAGCCGTTTTCTGCTGCGTCGGCAGACAGGTTGATGCCCATTTCCGGCTGCTCAGCAAGACGATAGCATCCGGTGTTGAACAGGAGCAGGAAACATGCAGCAGCCTGCACATTTTTCCATTTCGGTAAGTTAAGGTGTTTCATGATTTTATTATTTAATTCCTTTCCGTTCAGCCGCCTGTCGCCTTTTTGGCGGCAAACCGCCCTAAAACAAAAAATCCCCTTAGAGCTATCTAAGAGGATTTTTTATTTTTTATGTTTTTTATATCTATCCAATACATAGCTTATTCCGGTGCCTGTTCAGCATGGGGTCGACGTTATATATTGAGGTTGCTTTCATTGCTACAAGGATACGCCAAAAAAGAAGGAAAAAGAAAATTATTTGAAAATAGAGGGGACTGGTTACGCGCTTGCGTGCCCGGAAGCATGAGCCGCTTTTGCGCTGCAGGCTATTGCGACAGATGCGAGAGGAGGAGGTTCAATTTTATAATTCCCAAAGCACCCGGTGATTTGTTATCTTTTCAAACCTCACCCCAACAGCTTCGAGTGGTTCCCTCGAGTCGAGCATCTCCTTTAAGGTATCCATCTGCTTTGCGTCCTCTAAAGTTTGCCATAAACTCACATTTGTCATGGCACATTTCTCCTTGTCAATTCCAACATAAAAATCAATATTACCTTTTAGTTTTTTTATTGCGGGAATTAACGAGTTTTTAAACTCATTATTCAGCATCGATTCCACTTTTTCGGTTTGTTCGGGTGGAAAATATGCATTTGAGATACGAATGATTTTGTTTTCCATGTCTTTTGCTTATGTCGGTTAATGATTCAAAATTATACATTGGTAAGCGTACTTTTTTCTTCAAAATAATAAGATTTTTCAGCGGGCCATTCCGATAAAGCGGGGCGGCAGCGAAAATTGCTTACGGAGGTATCGGGGGCATATTCTAAATGCGGGGCCCTTTTCTCCCTGGGCATATCGCATCGCAGGGTACCGTGCCGGAGACCCTGTGGCGATGGAAAAAGGGTTAACACAACTTAACATATTTCAATGTTAACCTAATTTTAAGTAGCTGCAAATCAATTATTTAAAGTAAAATCAGTCAAAATGCCGTTAACATCGTGTTAACCCATTTTACTGACATGAATTTGTCAGTAAATCCAATAACGTTGCGCCGGGCAGGCGCGCTTTGTCACCAGTAAAAAACACCGCTCCCGCAAGCCTCCCGGCTTGTGGCCCGCTGACAGGTAATAAACTATGTCTCCCGTGCAGTATTAGAAAACTCCCGCATGGTTAGCCAGTATGGCGGTTACTTAGCATGCGGGCCACAAGCCGGGAGGCAGCAAAAAATTGCTTGCGGGAGCATGGGGCGGAAGAAAAAATTGCTTGCGGGAGCTAGGAGGCGGCAGCGAAAATTGCTTGCGGGAGCAGCGTAAATTCAAACGGCTTGCGCGCCCGGAAAGTCTTTGCCTATGCTTGCAAAATAAGCTCTTACCTTACGTCTCCAGCTGCTTCTGGCAACTGCCCAATTTTTTCCGCCCTCCATAAAGTCAATGCGGGGATTTGAGTGTCCGGGCCTGGAGAGGCTGCCTTTTATTGGTTCTTCAAATTTTAATAATAGATCCGGATTATTGACAGGGCTTAATTCATCGTCCTGATCAAAGATATTCTGATGTTCAGGTTGATCGAATTTTTCCTGCCTGCTTTTTAGTAAGCCCATCAATTCAGTTAATTCAACATGATCTGTAAGATAATCCAGGTCGTATATATCTTTATGATTGGCCCTGTTGGATGCGCTCATCAATTTTAATAAAGCAATATCCCTTACATTCATCAATTTGATGCCGCCGATAGTTTCAGGCGGCATGCAGGTTTGCATATTCTGCAATATTTCAACTTTAATGGCCGCGTCCGCTTTGCGAATAAAAAAACGTTGAAATAAAAACTGGTCGTTTTCGTCACACGGATAGTCCATTGCAAATACTTTGTCACCATAAAAATTTATCACCTCGTCTTTTATAAGTTCAAAACCTTGTTTGCCGATAATTCCCGGAAAAAACAAATCTATATCATACGACATCCGATGCCCATAACGGATAGATAAACTTGTTCCCCCGCCGAGACTGCTTGCTGATAATGAGGAGAGTTGCTGAAGTTCTAAAATCGTTTCAATTAAGCTATCAGAAACGGCTTTCATTTAGCGAAACGAGTGAATTGTTTAACATGGTAACGCCTTGCAACTAAGCGACAAACCTGGTTACTTATTTTTTCCCTGGTTGTTTTCAGCTCGCGGGCGATAACTGCTTTAGGGTAAATGGTTTCGAGCTTTTCAATATCATTTGCGAAAGTTGATGGAGTTGTTGCTATCAACGCTCTTGGAATAATCAAGTCCCGGTCCTTGTCGATGTCCAGGCATGACATATCTATATCCCAAAACAAGTGTTTGGGGAATAATTGATTGATATGAACGTCTTTTGTCAACATATACAAATATACAAATCCCTTAAGCTATTTCCTATTGCGGAAATCAGCAAGACTTTCTATACAGGTAAAAGTGCAGGGCTAACCGACTTCGCGGTCATTCCACACTTTAATAACCCTAATTTCCAGGACGCTTGCGGGCAAAATGCGGAAAAATGGGCTGCAAAAATTCCCGCAGCCGTTTATGCCATTGACGAACAAACCGCCATCAAAGTCGTAGCGGGCCAGGTTGAAGTCGTTTCGGAGGGACTGTGGAAGTTTTTTAGCAAGCCGGCTTGACATAGCCGTTAAAATGAGCGGCCGGAAATGTATGGCGGTTAGTTTGCATGTGGGTCCATCCCGGTAAATCGGGCCGGCAGCGAAAATTGCTTGCGGGAGCAGGGGGCAGTCGCCTTTGCGCTGTAGGATATTTAGACAGACTTGCGCGAGAGGTGGTCGACTATTAAGAAGTTTGGGTTCCATAATCTAGTAAATCGATATGAACAGACGTAGATTTGTACTTTCCCGATCTCATGCTTGCAATAAATTCTTCTTTAGGAATACCAAACGCACTCGACATATAATGGAAATGTGCCTGGCCATCTTTCCAGTTTTCCTTTCCTCCTATACTGTTATATGTTATAAAAAAGCAATGCCACAATTCATCATTTTCAAAGAAATGTGAAACGATTACTTTTCTATGTTCAATAACATTTTTAAGTTCGCCATCACTTAGGTCTGTTTCCCCAACCTTATCAATCGTTCCATCTTTTTTCATTCGGAACATTTTAGGTAAGGTTTTACCTTCTAACCCGCCCGGGAGATTTTCAAACAGATACTTACTGTATAAAAGTCCGAAATCATTATAAGATTTAAATATAAGAGACATTAATTCATCAGGATTAAATTTTGCCGCTTTTAGTAAACTTATCTGGTCTTTCTTACGACTTGTTTTTAAAAGTTCTAATAATTTTCCGTCTACCTCTGTTTTTTCAAAAGCTTCAAAAAATTCAGTCAGTCCCTTTTCCGCATTTTTAATGTAAAACTCTTTGCTTACCATTGATGCTAAAAAAGGGTCTTCAGCGCTTAACAAGTCATGCAATATAATTGCTCTTTTTTCGAGTTCAGATGATTTATAGTATTCGATTGGATTTACCTTCTCAACTTTTTCAGTCGAAAAAACACGAGTAAATCCCCGTCCGTTTTCATCAAATATTTTTTCTGTATGCATGTTATGGTTTAAATGATCAAAATCAAATTGAATTGATTAACAGAGAAATTGGTAAACTGTCATATTGGACTAAGGGAGAAAAATTTAGTTTATTTGGGGTAATTTCCTTTTTCAATATTGTCAATTATTAGCGCTTCTATGTCGGTTTTGTTTTCCCAACTTTGATATGCCGTAGCATAATATTTGTTACATTTGGGACATCTGTAACTATTATAATAGCCATAGTTTAGCATTTTAATATCACAAACTTCGCAAATTGGTGTTAAATCTTCGATGCGATATTTATTCTCAAAATTATCAAACCGGTACGTCCATTTCCACTTCCAAACTTTTAAAACTCCTTCTGTATAGCTTAAAAATGGAGCATTTGGCACTTCTATTTCCCTTGACTTTTCTTTAAAAATAAAATGATTGCGGGTGAAGAAAACAGCTATGGTCGCAATAATTAGAACTAGGTATAATGGAACATTGAAGTCCAAAACAACATTCCAAACAAATTTAAAAGCTCCTAAAATCGGAGTTATTATAGGGATTTTTTTTGTGTTATCATAAACACCACTACCGATGGGAGATAGAACCAAATACCCAGCAGCAAGTTGAAACCATATATTTTCATAGAATTTGGTCGAACCAGATTTAGACATATTTCAAAGATAAATAATTAGCTAATCATAACGCATTGCTTAATAAAAAAGCCATTATTTTATTTCGTTTCAGCAGGTTCTCTCGAAGATGGCCGTGCATCCATCTGGCATATCACAGAGCAGGGTCACACTGCCGGAAGCTCTTCGACAAAGAAAAAAAGCAATAATAGCAACACTAGTGAAAAATACTTAATTTTAGTGTTATGGATTCTTCGCTTACAACTATTTTATCAGTAATTGTCGGTGGTGCTATTGCCTTTTTGGCATCGTACATATTAGAGGCTCGTAAGGCAAAAAATGAAAAATATAAATATACCCGAGAAAAGGTAATTTCCGTAGGAGAAGATTTCTACCGGTTTAGCGCTTACGCATTAATGAGACTAGAAACCTTGTTGGATTCATATAAGACAATGCACCAATACAATACTCAAGCGGCAATTGAGATATTGACTAGTGTGGATAACAACCTTCAAGAACTGTTGAAGAAGATAGGTGAGAATAATATAACTATTACTACCGCTGATATTTTTTTCGGGGTTTCGGGCGTAACGGAGGCCACAGAATTTACAAATACTTTAAAGACGGCGCAAGCTGATCTATCCGAAAAAATTACAACCGGCGCATCACAGAAAGAAGCCGAAGTGGCTTTTTATTTAATACACGACATCCTACAGAAATATATCAAAATCATCCAAGAAGATCGTTTGAAAATCAGAAAAAAGATCAGCGAGATATTGGGCATCAAATCAACTTGAATTATATTCCATCCGAATTCTGTAGTTCTTAAAAAGCTCTAGCGCTTTTAGAATAGCTTGTCCCGACAAAATCAAAAGTTGTCGATAACACGACTAAGGATAGTAACGGCCTTTTTGTTCAATTTCGAAATTTATCGTATTTTTGAAGTGATTTAAAGTGTTAACTTTAAGGGGGTTATTAGTGGGAAAGCTAATTGAATTATCAACCGAAGAGCTTCTTAAGAAGTTTGGCGCAGGTAACCATAAACCTGGGTCTGGCAGCGCTACAGCCTTTCAGGCGCTATTATCAACACAATTAATTCGGACGGTAATAGATCTAACAAAAGAACGGACAAGTTATCGTCAATGGGCCACTATGCTTGCAGATATGAGTTCAGAAATCGACAGCCGTATCTACCCAACGTTGCTTAACCTGTTTGAGCTTGATTCGGAACAATTTGACAGAGTGATAAAACTCCGCAGGGCGCGCGATAAAGCGCCGAATGGTTCTAAAAGAAATGCATTGAAACAAACTTTGGATAATGCTGTAGTTTTAGCAACGGAAACGCCTATCAATATTGCAAAACTATGTGTAGAATTATCAGACTTTGCTTTGTTTTTGTGTGATAATGGTTTTCAATCAGCAAGAGGAGACTCGGGCGTTGCATTAAATAACGCTGTTGCAGCCATAGCCGGAAGTCTTTGTGTTATCAATTTAAATCTTTTGTCCTTAGGCCACAATGATCAAATAGAACAAATTAGAACTGAGACAGCTCTATTAAAAAGCCGTTTTCAGGAACTGTCACAGCAAGCAAATCAACGGCTTATTATTCTTGAAGATGAGGCCGAGCGGCATAAAGAGTATCATAATGAAATACGGACACTTTCTTCAGGTCGATGGATAGGCAAAGATTTATCCTATAGCGAAATCGAGCAGCTTGCACGCCGATTACAAAACACGTTATGGACGTATCAAGATAAAATCTCAAAAGGACCAATGCCTGAAAACCTAATAGATATACTCAAGCCAGAAATCGTCCTAACCAAAATATTAGGTTATCAATACACTGAATCGCCGACTTTGGGTCAACACTTTGTTGGCGATGGGCTTTTCGAAATTGCTGGCTTGATTGATAAGTCGGAAAAATCGGTTGCCATTTCTCAACAATTCTCTAAAGAGACAAGGAATTTTACGGCAGCTCATGAACTTGGCCACGCCTTTTTACATCAGCAAATGGTATTGCACAGGGATAAAGCAGTAGACGGATCCGGTTTGGGCAACTATCGGGAACCGATCGAACTTCAAGCTGATAAATTTGCCACATATTTTTTAATGCCTAAAAAACAAATAGTATTAGTGTTTAAACAGTTGTTCTTAACGGATAAATTCCTAGTCAACGAGGATACTGTGTTTGCATTAACAGGAGGACGTTTAACCTCGTTTAACGTGAAATGCAAGAATTTACGCGATCTATCCAGAATTCTTGCTTCCGCTGAATATTATAACAGCAACTCATTTAAATCCATGGCAGAACTTTTTCACGTGTCGATAGAAACGATGGCAATCCGTCTGGAGGAACTTGAACTCGCAGAATTTTCATCGAAAGTTTGAACAAATCATTAGAGCGATTCATATGCCTTATCATCAGTATTGATAATATTCACTTACTTTCATGGAACATCCATTTTTTTTCAATATAAACGGCATACCAAGTAAAGAGCCTGTCGCGGACCTATTCTGGATAATGCGGGGGCCTATAAACTATGTTTTTAAAGAGCATGACCTGACTATTGATATCGAGATGCAAGCGTTTCATTTGCGTCAGCGAGTGGCGGAATTAATCTTTGGCAGCATACAACGTTATTACGACCTGCTGCCAATGACTCCAATCTGGCTTTCTCAGGCTGGGTTGGATTCAGATATAAAAATATCCCGTGAGGAGTTTGAGCAGATGGTGGTAGGTGCTGGAGAAACCGAATGCCGCTTTTTGTATTATTATGACCTTATAGCGCTTATCGGTTCATTACAAAATGCTGTGCAAGAGGTAAAATATCTGGTCGGTAATTTTTATGAAGAATTGAATGTCAATTCTTTTATGCTGGCCCCTGAACCGTTTGAACCGGATATGGTGATGTATGCTTCCGGTTTGATCGTCTCGGGTATCTTCAGTACAGTCAACCACTTATTTATAAGCCTTTACAGTCAGCTTGATTTTGTGACGAAGATCGCCTACGAAATTCAGAATATAGATGCCAATTATAGTAGATTTAAAAAACTCAAATCTGCCAACATCCTTTATGGGGACGCACGTAGGCTACATTTGAACGGTGCAACAGACTCTCTTTTTGAAGATTCGACACATTTAAAAACGATTATGGCACTTCGTAACGAAATCGTACACAACGGATCATTTGAAAATATCGCGAAAGTGTTCCAGGTGTTTAAGCAAAACAAACTCATTGAGAAGTTTATTTATTTGCCCGATTTCAAGGATGGGATCATCAAATCAATCAAAAGCCGCAAACGGTTTTTCAATGACGAAATTAAGTTAAATGAGTTGCTTCCCGAACTTGTTGCAGATTTTTGGAAAAGATTGCTCGTGACGCTGACGTTGTTGACAGCATAAGAACAGTTGAACCGATGATCTTTATATTCCGCGCTCGCGGTGCGAAGTTTGCAAATCGCACCGATATGCCAGCGTGAGGGGGCGTCGCGGATACCGGCTGTGTGGCTTAGGCCCTGAGCAGTAAGAGTATAGTACCCGACCCGGCCTCTACCGGCCGGGGCACGCCCGTATTTTCAGTTTGCAGTAAAAAAGGCTCGTCAATGCCTTCTTTTATGATATTGGGATAATTTAATACGAAAAAACCCGACAAAAGCAAGCAAATTGCTAATAATATTAGTGTGCCGGGCGTGCCAGGTGTATTCACCTGTGCCGGGTGGCACGCGGCACAGCAGGCATTGCCTTTCGCCAAAACCCACGTCCCTACTCCTTCGGATAATCCCCCCAAAGCCATCTTAGGGTTTCGGGGAAAATAGCGCCGCCGTGGTGCAGGCTATGGCCGCCGGCGCCGAAAACGTATTTGTAATCGTAACCGCTGTATTCAAGCGCGGATGCCATTTGTTTATTGGCCAAAATCCAGGAGCCGAAAATTAAATCCGCATCGTTTGCGCCGTCCTGCAAAAACACTTTTATAGGTTTTTTGGGCGTTCGGCGTATTAAATTGGGAAACTTATCGCCACCCCGGATATCCACAAAACTGCCGACATGGCTTACCACCTTCCCAAAAATGTCGGGCCGTTCCCAGGCCGCATTAAAAGCTGCTACCGCGCCTGAGCTTATGCCAACCAGGGCTATTCCCTTAGGGTCTTTAGTAATATTATACAAAGCGGTAACTTTTGGCATCATCTCTTCTATCAAAAATTTAGGGTAGGCGGGGCCTATGGCATCGTATTCAACACTCCGGTTATCGTGTCCTCCGTATATCGGCGTGCCTGGCCCTTTGTCGCCCGAATTGATGAACAGCGCTATAATAACGGGTATCTCTTTTTTATTGATCAAATTATCCAAAGCATTTGTCGCTAAAAAGGAACTGTCCGTCAAATAACCTTCTCCATCCTGGAAAATCATCAAACAGGCAGGTTTTTTAGCGTCATACTGTTTGGGCACGTAAATCCAGTAATCCCGTTGTGTTCCCGGGTATATTTTACTATCGGCCATATGGTATTTGGTCACCGTGCCTTCCGGAACACCCGGCTGTTTTTTAGAATCTTCGCCAAGTTTATATTCTTCTTTTACCGTAAGTGCAGCCATAAATGCCCCTGCGTCCTTACCAGGGATACCGGGGAAAACCCCCGAAAAAAGCTTTTTAGCCGCTGCCGTATCGGTGGTTTGCGACCAGGTGAACTGGTTTAAAACGAGACTAAGAAAAAGGAACGCGGATAGTTTTTTCATGGGAGTTGAGATTGATTAACGTGTTTGGCGATTGAATTTACAAATAATTCGAATATTAACTAATTGAAAATGCTTGCGTTATGACAACTCCCCTCTTGAGAGGGGGTGCGGCTGGACGTGTCGTGGCGGGGGTGTGTTAGCCGCCATGCAGTAACGCAAGGGCTTGGCGCAGAGGACACACCCCTCCACCCCTCTCAAGAGGGGAACCGACGTAAGGAGCTCATGAATGCCATTAAAAAACAAATTATAACATTCATAATCGCACATGGCCGCCGCTTTTGCGTCATCCGTGGGATATTGCAGCGCAGGGTCCCGTGCCGGAGACCCTGCGACGACAGTAAAATATTATTGCCAAAATGTGACTCTCCGACTCGTCATTGCGAGGAACGAAGCAACCTCTACATAGGACATTCAGCGAAACGCTATCCAATAATGCCCGGCGTACGGCTTACAGGTCACCCGGAGATAACAGGTCCGTTGATTAGCATGTGTAGAGGTGGCTTCGTTCCTCGCCATGACGTTATGGATTGTTTTTTCCGCAGCGCCGCCTTGCCGGAAACCCCGCGAAGACGATGGACTTAGTTTATCACTTCCCCCGTGACATTGCGTCGAGCTGATCTTTTGTTATCTTATCATAATCGGGCGCTATAGCAAAAGTGCCTGCGGGGGCCTTTTCATCAGAAACGCCGGTTATGGTATATTCATTAATTACAAGTGCGCCATTCGGTCCTTGCTGGAATGATGGATATTGTATAGGGACGCCGCCGATAGCCGCATAATATTTGTCGATAACAGCGGCTGGCAATGATATGTCATTGGTTATCCAGATATCATAAGTTTTTTGAGTCTTCGTGTCTGTCGCCACTACTTTTTTGCAGTTAAAACCAGCTATCTGTTTGGTTTCGGCTGACGGCGCAAAGGTAAATGCGGGGAAAGTGCTTACAATTTGGTCAATTTCAGCGGGCGTATAAATCGCAGCCTTTTTTATGTTGGCAGCAGGTACGCTGGCTAAAACAGCATAAAATTTGTAGTTGGCATCGGCTAAAAGCTTAAGGTTTGCAGGACCCGCAGAAAATGTTGCAGCAGTGGAATCACTTCTGAAGTATTGCTTCACTTCCACTTCCTGGCCGTTGCCGCTTGTTTTCATGGTTAACAGGCCTTCTGTGTAGCTTTTTTGCGCACTGGCGCTCAACAGGGTTGCTGATAGGGCAATGCCGAGAGCAACGGTTAAAAATTTTGTTTTCATGATTTTATTTTTTGTTTTTATTTGATACACTTTAAAAATTTTACGTTCCAGCAGGGTCTCTCGAAGAGGACCCTGCGTCGTCCATGAAATATTGCATCGCAGGGTCCCGTGCCGGAGACCCTGCGAAGACGAAGGCGGCCTATCCGTTCCAGCAGGGTCTCTCGAAGAGTACCCTGCGTCATCCGTGGTATATCGCCACGCAGGGTCCCGTGCCGGAGACCCTGCGACGACGAAGCCGCCTATCCGTTCCAGCAGGGTCTCTCGAAGAGGACCCTGCGTCATCCGTGAAATATTGCATCGCAGGGTCCCGTGCCGGAGACCCTGCGAAGACGAAAGCGGCCTATACCGGCACGTATTTATTTACCACTTTCCCGCTCTTAAGCGCTATTGAGCTTTCTAATTTTAGTATTTTCTGCTCCTTAAAAACGGATAAGCCTGCGCCTATGGCAACGGGGTTAACGATAAGGTAATATTCGTCAACGAGGTTGAGGCTGATGAGCGAGCTGACAAAACCGGCGCCGCCGTAAACGAGGATGTCCTTGCCGGGCTGGTTTTTCAGCGCCTGCACTGCCGTGGCCAAATCACCGTTTTCCACTTCGAGGTTGCGGCCGGCAAGGGTTGTTTCGTTGCTGCTAAAGGCAATTTTGCGATGATTGGCTATCAACTTCGCCAGCGGGTTCCAGGGGTTGTCGGGCTGGTTATCGGCCACGTTTTCCCAGTATGTGCAGAACCCGCTGCCAGCCAGTTTGCGGCCCAGCAGCAAAGTATCGCAGCCGGCGGCCAGATCGACACCGAGCCCGATCATCTGTTTTAAAGCCTCCGGGTCCGGCGTGCCGGATAAAAACACCCAGTCGTTCTCGCCATTTGGCCCGCCCACAAACCCGTCGAGGGTCATTTGTATCTGTAATTTTAATTTTCGCATGGTAATCGTTTTTAAAATTGATTTACTCCGATGCCAGTAATTCATCCAGCACGGCAAATGTTGCTTCAGTGCCTTCTTTGAAGCCCCCTTCGACGAACCATTTGATGGTGGATTCATCTTCAAAGGTGATCACTGTATCAACCTTCGTTCTGTTACCGTCAATGGACGAGAATTTGGTGTCCCGGTATGATTTGGGCGCATCACGGAGCGGGTTACCGTCCCCGTCACAAAACATACCTGTTGTTGAAAGGGCGCTGCCAGTTTCAATTGCAGTAAATTCAGCATAAACCCAGTGTTTCTGGCCTTCAAGGCCAACCATGGCATAAAGCGATATTCCGCCGACGGTAAAATCCCATGTCTTGGTTTCGGCCCTCCAGGGTTTCGGCGCTACCCATTTTACAAGCAGGTCAGGGTCTGTGAAGGCTTTCCATACTTTTTCAATTGGCGCGTTAAATTCGCGTACTATGTGAATCTTTTTAGCGGCCAGGTCTGGTTCGAATAAAAAATTGTTTGTCATGTTTTTTAGTTTATAAGTCTTCTAATAGTTTATCTAACTGATCAAAACTGGTCTCCCACATCTTGCGGAAGGCTTCCATCCAACGGTCTATCTCTTTCATTTTATCAATATTTAACTTGTAATAAATTTCACGCCCGCGTTGGTCCTGGTCAACAGCGCCGCATTCGGTCAGTATCTGTATGTGTTTTGATACCGCCTGCCTGCTGCTGCCAAAATGCCCGGCGATAGCATTGGGCGTCATGGCGCCCACGGTAAGCAGCATGAGTATGGCCCTCCGGGTGGGGTCGGCTATGGCCTGGTAAATATCTCGTCTAATGTCCATTTGCAACTATTTGATTGCAAATGTAAATGCAATTATCTGGTTGCGCAAATTTTTTTGAAAATATTTTTTACAGGTAAAACCCGGTAATATCGCCGCTATTGAATGGTGCGCTATTACCGGGCGGTCATGATATTGGGGGCAAGGCGGTAGGGTTAGCTATGCAGGTACAGGAATGAGCGCCTGGCGCCTGCAAATAAAAAGCTCCTATTGCCAGAGCTCTTTATTTTTCCGGTGTCGGTGTGGCAGGATAATTTTCGAACCGCTTTTTACAGGTTTGAAGAAATTATCAATTTGAAAACGTTATCATTTAAAGCTGATCTAACGATTCAATTTTCAAAGTCTTTTTTAGCTGCTCCAATGTAGCCGGGCTTTTAATACTGATTGAAACCGGCTCGTTCGGCAATACATCGATATAGTTGTCAGACAGCCATACGTCTTCGTCACCAAAAGTAATCCCTACCCGTGGGGCCAGGGCGCTGCTATTCAATTTCAGCAGATAATGGTCGCCTTGTTTAGTCAGTTCAGTTGTAATTTGAGATTTGGTATACCTCAAGTCTTTAGGCCGCTTAAAGTAAAACTCGTTGGAGGATATAATGCCGCCTTTTCCATCAACGAGTTTTACGGCGATGAATGTTTTTTCCGGGTCATAACCAATCTTGCTCAACTCGTCTTCGGGTATGCTCAAGGCGATGCTGCTGGCAAGTGCCTTTACTTCGGTTTCTGCCTTTTTTGTCCACAGCACTTTGCCGTTAAAATCCATCAATCTTACATCCAATGTGGCATTTTCATCGGCGGTCAGGTCTGATACGGTGTAAATATCAATCTTGCCATCTTCCTCATGGGGCGATACCAGTACCGGCTCATAAAAATGTTTTGCCAGGTACAAAGAGGCTTTTGGGCGGCCATAATAGTCCATCGTTGCCCATGAAATTACCGGCCAGCTATCATTAAGCTGCCAGTACAGGAAACCCATCGAGAACGGCCTGCGGCGGCGCATACTCTCGGCGTATATTTTCAGGCTTTCGCCCTGCACCAGCTGGGCCAGGTAATCAAAAGTGGCAAAATCGGCCGGGTCTTTATATTCGGTTTTGATGATCTTGCCGATCACCACATTGCCGTTTACGGAGAAGTTCTTTTGATGCGCATTCATGATGTGCGATGTCGCTGAACGGTCGCCCGGTTCGGTAAAAGCGTCAATGGTGGCCATATCCGGGAAGCCCTGTATACCCGTCTCGCTGATAAAGCGGTCTTTATAATTGGCCTGCTCTTCAATGGTCTTGTTGTTCCACCATACGTTGTAATTGTGCATATCGCCCGAAATATATTTGGCCGATTGCGGTTCAAAATCAGATGTAGGCGAACTGGAAGTATAGGAGATCTCGGGGGTCAGCCTGTTGACGATACCCGGAATGAGATAGTCGAATATCTCCAGGTAATCTATATATGTTTTTGGTGTACGCGTTGCCGCCAGTTTGGCAAACATTGTTTTAAACGCATCCGGGATAAAGTCCGGATTAGGGTTTTCCATAAAAATACTGATCTCATTGTTGCCGCACCACACCGCGATGCAGGGGTGATTGCGCAGGCGCCGCACCTGGTAGTTGATCTCCTTGGCAATATTCTCTTTAAGAAACATCGGCGGCGTAGCATTGGCAAACATAAAGTCCTGCCATACCATAATGCCCAATTCGTCGCACAGGTCGTAAAATTCCTGTGTTTCGTAGTAGCCGCCGCCCCATAGCCGCATCATGTTCATATGCGCGTCGGCTGCGGTTTGCAGAAACTGGCGGTAGCGCTTCGCTGTCATCCGGGTTGGAAAATGATCGAACGGGATAATATTGGCGCCCTTGGCGAATACGGGTATGCCGTTCACAATAAATTCAAACTTTCGCCCCAGCGAATCACGGTCGCGGTTTAGCACTACCGAACGCAGGCCCGCTTTGGTTGAGATCGCGTCCGCCGTATGTCCGCCCGTGAGGAGCGCTGCGTCAAAATTGTACATATCCTGCCTGCCGTAACCATTGGGGTACCACAGTTTGGGCCTGGCGATATCGATAGGATAACTGATGTCGTTCACGCCGCTATGCAGGGTAACGGGGTAAGTGAACGATTTGCCCGCGCCGTTTTGTATGCAGTTTATTTTTAATGCGGCGCTGGTGTTCCCTGTGGAAAACACGCGCACGTTAACACTGATATGCGCGGCCTGCGGGGTAATGTCGGGCTGGGCGATGCCCATGTCCATCATCCGCTCGTTTTCCCAGCATTGCAGGTAAACCGGCCGCCAAATACCGCAGGTCACCATGTTTGGCCCCCAGTCCCAGCCGCCTTCATAAGCGGCCTTGCGCACATAGCTCTTTACCTTACCGGCGTCCATCATTTTGCCCAATGCACTGGTATCCGCGCCTGCGCGTTCTTCGGGGTGCGCCTTATCAAGCCGTGCAAGCTCAGGCTTGACGTCGTGAAAAATAATGGATAACGTATTGTTTCCCGGCTTCAGGTACCTTTTAATATTAACACGCCATTCAAGGAACATATTATCCGCATGCAATATTGGCTCACCATTCAAAGAAACATCGGCCAGGGTATTCAGTCCCTCAAAAACCAGGTCGATATGCTTATGCTTAAGCAGGTTTTGGCCGGCGGTGATGGTCCTGTGGTATTCCCATTCTGTATTGGAGACCCATTGCACCTTGCTTTCATTGTCGCGATAAAAAGGGTCGGGTATCAGCTTATGGGCCAGCAAGTCGGTATGGATAAGTCCCGGCACGGCAGCGCTGCGCCATTCGGCCAGCTCGGGTTTCGAGCCATTGTATTCATGAAATTCCCAGCCGCTTTCCAGCGGTATTTTTTGGGTTTGTGAAAAAGCAGCACCGCCGAGTAAAAGGCAGGCGGTAATGATAGACAGTATTTTTTTCATATTCCGGTTTTATAATTGTAATTGTGATACAATTTTAACCGGACGAAGAAAGTCAGGCGTGCCACTTTGCATAAATAAAAGTGGTACTTGTGAAAAGTCGCTCAAACCGGTGACCCTTTTGGTTCGAATCGTGTTGGGTCTACTTTTTAAGTCTGAGGTCTTGAGTCGAAAGTTTTGAAACTTTTTCGTTTGATAATATTGTAAATTAGTGGTGTGAAGATAACGCTGGCCGCAGGCTGAATTTTACTTATACCTAATTCAAACAAATGAGTATTGAAACAAAACGAAAACAAAGACCTGATATAAGTATAGAGGAATATTTAGGGTGGTGCTATGAAGACATCTCTTTAGATGAATACTTAAAGCTTGAGAAAATACGAGTAAATAAACTTTTTAAAATCACTCCATCGGATTGGATTCATTTAATTAAGAATCAGTCCATGAAATGTTACTATTGTGACACAGACCTAAAGCGTATTCAGCAATTGATTTTATACGGAATTATAAAACCAAGAAAAAGAGGGACAGATGGATACAGCGGCTTGCATTTTGAGTTAGATCATAAAAATTGTGACAAAGACGATAATTGTTTTGAAAACATAGTTGCTTCCTGCTATTACTGCAATAATGATAAATCAAATACATTTTCGTGTGATACATTTAAGCAATATTTTGGATTGCATAAAAACGCAGCGTTTAATGAGTTATTTCTGGCCAATAAATTAACGGACACGAATAAGTATCATCATCATTTAAAAGGAAAGCCATTGTCAACTGCTGATTAATCCATATGGTATCTGAATAGGAGCGGCATAAATTAATTTGTAATCTTTCTTTGAAATTAACACACTCGTTATCAATAAAATTTTAGTCACACAACTCTAATCAATCTGAATGGGCGTTTTTTAGAAACCTTTAGAATTTAAGTCCTCAAAGATTTTTTCTTTAGTCAAATCTGGCTGATTACAGAAAACAATTGCTTTTCTGACTTTATCAGAAAGATCGAGGTAGTCCTCAATAATATCGCCTTTATATTTCCCGCCATGAACGATGGTGTTCCGCTTGTTGTATAACTTCTTAATGCTGGTGTAATTTTTCTGGAATGGCCCTTTAGTTCCGGCCAAGATTAATGCTAAGTGTCGGGCAATCGTATGGGCAATTTGATCTTTTCCTAAGTTGAACAAACTTTCCAAGCAGGTCATTAGCGTAATAAACCGAATCCGGCCATCTGGTATATCATAAACAACCATAAAGTTCTTGATGGCTAATTCCGTCAGACTATTATATTCATATTTAGCATTAAGCAAACCGGATAATTCTATAGCTTCCTCATCCGTTAACTTAAAATCACCAAACGAGCCAATCGCTATTTCATGCTTTCTGGACATGATCTGTCTGGAAATCGATGTGATCTGAAAAAGCTGTGAGAATCGGATTTCGCCGATCTTGTATAATCTTAATTGAAGCAAAAGGTCAGTAACCTCCAAATGGAATTTTATAAACGAGGTACGTTCGATGATAAAATCGTCAAGGTCCCCGATTATTTTATAACTCTCTATTTTTTGTAATAGCATTAACCCCGGATATTCCATGTGCATGAACATTTGCCCAAAAGAGGCGGAATGAACCAGCGCATTATGTAAATCTTCGGATATGCCTTTAAATTCCCGCCCGATCATATTGTTACGCGAGCGACCGTCGTTTTTAGGAACGTTGAGTATCTCAGAAAAATCAGTTTCAAATTCAGTAGCATCAATCCACCGAAACCGATAGCCAAGTTTTTCCAGTGCGGGATTTATTTTTAATATCGATCTATCTACATTGAGAACATGTGCGTAGGATTCAATAATATGCTCCCCTTTTTCGATCATTTTGTTTCGATTTATTGCGCAGCAAAAATAAAATACAATCTGCGCAGTCTATTTATATAGTTATTAAAAAGTAAGGTTACAAAATTACCGGGATATTTTCTACGATCAGGTACTTCGACCACTGTAAATTAGTGGTGGGCTGACAATATCGGTCCAGGTCCGAATCTTGCTATTATTGACAATTAATTTTTGACCGTTACCTGATTATTAAATTTCAGCATAAAATTCCTTACATTTGTTATATGACCATAGTAGTTAACCCCCATAACCCGCAGGAAGAACAGGCCTTGCTGTCATTTTTGGATAATATGAAGTACGACTATAGCCAGGAAGAAGAAACTTTAGATTTATCCGAAGCCCAGCAAAAGGAAATATTGGAGCGCGACCGGGAATATGAAGCCGGAGAAACCGAAACCTATTCGATCGACGAGATCATCGCTCACTTTAACATCAAAGAAAAATAATGTACCGATTGCAGGTTCTTCGCAAAGCGAGGGAAGACATGCAAAAATCTGCCAATTGGTATGATGAACGACAACCGGGTGTAGGTGACCGGTTTTTGCTGGAAGTTGTTAATACGTTCCGGCTGATTGAGGCCAACCCATTGCATTACCAGGAAAGATTTTCAAAAACGTTCAGGTACGCTAAGGTGCACGATTTTCCTTTCGTAGTTGTTTTCAAGATTAAAAAGGAATTGGTTGTTGTCAATTCGGTATTTCATACCAGCCGAAATCCTAAAAGATTTGTTTAGAACGGACACCTGAACTGGCTGGTTATGACAATTTCCGTATTTTTAAAATCGATCTTTGGTTTTTTTAAAGCATAACTTTAAATCTGCAAGAAAATATAATACCGCAGTACTTATACAGACACATCACCTGAAAGCCCGCTGAAGATCATTTGGTGATGTCAGCGGGACGCTGACAGTGGTTTGGGTTGAACCGGAGGGTTTGACTTATAGACTGTTTAAAAATAATGCAAACCATAAACGGCGCACCGGAACTACACCGCAATTTTGCCCCGAAACAGAAAAAGTGGTGACAAGATTTTGTCAGTGACAAAATCTTGTCAGTAGCTAAGTAACTATTATTCAGTGCTGTAGCGGGGTGTAGCGGGGTGTAGCATGTGTAGCGCTACACCTACCCTACAAATTTCCATTCATGAATTTTGGCCTATAGTAGATGTGCAAAATCGTTTTTAGACAGCTTCTAAATAAAGAACAGGAATGAAATTCGACTTAGGACTTAAGACTAAAGACTTTCGACTTGACACTCCAGGTATTCAGTCGGCGTTTTGCCTGTCACTTCCTTAAACGCACGGTTGAAACCCGTTTTGCTGTTAAAACCGCTCATATAGGCAATATCCATAATGGTGCGCTCCTCATTGCTCTTATTCTTCAATTCAGCCTCAACGTGATTGATGCGGTACTCCTTGATAAAGGTGAAGAAATTTTTATTAAAACCTTTGTTAAGCGTTTGCGAAAGCAATAATTTTTTGATGCGCGTCTGTTCGCTTAATTTTTCGATGGTCAGTTCCGGGTCCAGGTAGGGCTTTTGTTCAGCCATGTACTTTTCAATCTTCAATTGATACCTTTTCAGGTCGCCGGCCTGCAATGCGGATTGGGAAATATCCTCGCTGGTGGGGATAAAAACGGGTATGCCTTTCTGCCAGATACCCAATACCACCAGCAGGAAGGTCATAATGATGAAACAATATTCGTTGGTGACAATGGATATATTGGTGTTGTCGTAGTTCGTTATGAACCTTGCGAGGACAGCCTTGAGCAAAAACTCCGCGACCTGCAGCGCAATAATGATGATCATCCAGTTGACGGTAATGCTGCCCGGGGCCCCCGAATAGTTTTCGCGGATCAGTTGCTGGTGCTTCCTGAGCATATCAATACAAAACCAGAAATAGTAAAGAATAAGGCCAGTTATGCTTACTAACCCGATATCGAAACCGATTGATCCCCTTTGCGAGACCCATGACGGGAAAAAAGCCAGGAGCGTGACTATGAACACAACCAGTGGCGAATAGATATAGAGTTGTTTTATGCCGAAGCCTGTTTTAGTGTCGGTAATGTATTTGATGTACCAGCCGCAGGTGACGATAGTGCTTATGCCAAATGCCGCTGCTATCGCACTAAAAAGCGGGCTCCCGGTGATCAGCGACATTTCATCAAAGCTGAATTTCACCACGAAGGTCACCAATATGGCGATGAGCAGCTTGTCGCTGGTTTTCAGCGGCTGTTTCAGGATAAACATCAATATGGCGCCGATAACCGCCAGCGTGATCCCTATCGTGGTGAGGAAATGCATGTTTTATGAAGATTTTTTGATAAAAATAAGAAAAGGGCTGAACTATGCCCGACCGCTCGGGGCCGACCTTTTTGATTAGACTTGGCCGGGGGTAAATAATTACAAATAAAAAGAAAAGCGCACTCCCTCACTGCTCCATCAAAGCCGGTGAACCCTTTGGAAAGATCCCCTTCGGCGCATCGGGGTATTTTTTGGCAATGGCCTCGTACCAAACATCGGTGCTGAAGGCTGCGCCGGCGGCGACCGTCCATTTGCCATTCTTTTTTTGGAACAGGGCTTCTACGTGGCAGCAATCGTAAGCGTCCTCCTCAAATTTAATGTCCTTGCCGTCCTTCCGGTCGGCCGAGCCCTGGAACCAGGCGTAATTGTTACCCACTTTAAGGTGGTCTACGTAAAACTCCAGCGTCATTTTTAAGTCCTTGTAAAGGTAGGCGCGCAGGGCGTCCAGCATTTCGGTGCGCTCCTTAGCGTTAGCGGCGGTTTTTACTTTATAATCAAGGATAGTTGAGGGTTGCGAATGGGCCTGTAAGGTGAACAGCAACAGGAATAAGATGAGGTATTTTGGTTTCATAATGAGATCATCAAATAAATGCGGTTAGCCAAATTTGGGAAAAAAAAGCGATTTTGGAAGGCTGTGCGTTTTAGCCGAATAATTTTTATTTTTGTGTATGCAAACACTCGAGATAAAGGTGCCCGAAAACAAAACTCAACAGGTTAAGGCGTTTTTGAAAGAATTGGGCGTGACGGTTAAGGTGAAAAAAGAAGAAAAAAAGCCGAATGCTGAGACCATTGCGGCAATGGACGAGTTAAAGGCAGGCAAAGGTAAGAGGTTTAAGGATGTTGATGAACTTTTTAACAGCATCTGATAACCGACGATGTTTGAAATTGTAACCTCAACCAAATTCCTCAAAGATTTAAAGCTGCTTAAGAAACGGTCGATCAAAGACTTCGGCAGTCTACAAGAATTAATTACAATCCTTGCAAAAAATGGTCATAAGGGACTGGATAAAAAGCACCGGCCGCACAAACTTAGCGGCGATTATAGTGGCTACTGGGAATGTCATGTAAAACCCGACCTATTGCTTATATGGGACGAAAATGAGCAAATTAACTTGCTGGAGTTGGTAAGGACCGGTACACACGCCGACTTATTTTGACCATCGGCATTTATAAACCAACACCAAACTAAAACCCCTCATCCGTCGACCGGTAATTCAACCCCGCCGTTGTACCGCAGCTGGCATCCACGGTAACGCCGGTTATTGCAGCGGCCATATCCGATGCCAGGAATACGGCGGTATTGGCAATATCAGCCATCAGGGGCAGCTTTTTTAGCATCGAGTCGTTTTCCATTCTTTTCAAAACCACTTTCATCATATCGGGATGGGCGGCAACAGCATCAGCAAATACTTTTGAATCGGGTGAGCCGCCGGAGCGGATATTCACCACCCGCACGCCATATTTGCCGTTTTCGCCGGCCAGGTTGCGCGAAAAACTTTCCATGGCGGCGCAGGCCGGCGCAAAGCCGGCGGTAAAGGGGTAGCCTATGCCGCCGGGCGTAGCGGTAAGCGACAATATAACGCCCGAACCCTGCTTCATCATCACCCTGGCGGCAGCGATGTCGGTTATAAAATGGCTTTGCAGGGCGATGTTTGCCGGCAGCACAAAATCAGCCAGGGACATATCCACCAGGGGCAGGTTTTGCACTACCTGCAGGTCGATGAGGTTGAATGAAATAGCTATCGTGCCGGCCTGCTGTACTACCTGGCTCACATAGTCGTTTACGGCCTTTTCGTCCATGGCATCCACCTGAGCCGCGTGTGCTTTGCCGCCCGAAGCCGATATTTCGTCAGCTACTTTTTGAACGGACGCAAGGTTACGGCCGCTGAGGAACACGGCGGCGCCTGCTGCGACAAAAGCTTTGGCTATGGTACTACCCAGCGAACCGCCGGCAGCATAGATAATGGCATTTTTATTTTGAAGCATGTTTTTTTGTATTGTTGTGATGAAGATAGGGAAAAGTTGTAAAGGTTATAATAAGTTTGTAGTAAGTCGAAATGGTGGGATGAGTTGATTTCTTGAGGTCACAAAAAAATGTTTTAATAATCCGCTGTAACCATTTGAAGTTGTTATCTAATTAGCTAACTTTGTGCAATGGCAGATGTTTTTAAACGGAACATTGTTTATTATAAACGATACTACCTGGACTTTTTTGATATGCTCGCCGCGCCGGTGCAATTGAAATTCAACTATACGTTAGGAGTCATTGCGACAATGGATCGAGTACCGGAAAAGTTTCTTAAGCATATAGAAGAAGGTATTTATGAGGTTAGAGTAGAGGTTGGTAGTAATATTTTTAGGGTCTTTTGCTTTTTTGATGACGGACGACTGGTAATCCTGATCAACGGATTTCAGAAAAAAACTCAAAAAACTCCAAAGAATGAAATAGTGGCTGCTAAAAAAATTAAAAAGGAGTATTTCGATGAAAAATCAAATAAACGGTAATTTAATGTCTTTTGAAGCTCACCTTGACGAGCAATATGGAAAAAGGGGTACTGAAGCCAGGGAAAATTACGAGCAGGGATTTGAGGCTTTCAAATTAGGAGTCTTTATTCAGGAATTGCGTGAGCAGCAAAACATGACCCAGGAACAGCTTGCTGCCAAATGCGGTACCACTAAATCATATATTTCGAGAATTGAGAATAACGCAAGTGATATACGGCTGTCGACACTTATGCGGATAGTTAGGGAAGGCTTAGGGGGGCATTTGAATTTATCGGTGGCATTCTGATTCGCATTCCGTCCGTCCGCCGCAAACGTTTGTACCTTGCCGCGCTAAAAATAACTATATAAATACCCGCAAATTTCCCGGTGGCACCGTTCAAGCATGAACAAAAATGAACGCTTTTTTGCTGCTGCTTAAAATTTCTCGCTGTGGTTTTAAGGTGTTTCGAAGGCTTTTCAACACCATTTCGTAACCCATTTGCATGCCCGTAGTCCCCTTTTGAAACGGTTTGAAAAGCCTTATTCACGCATTTGCTATTGCTTCAGCAATTGTATATCAAAATTCAGCTTGATCTCATCACCCAAAACCAATCCCCCGCCTTCGGCAAGGATATTCCAGGTGAGGCCAAAGTCTTTGCGGTTGATTTTGCCGCTGGCTTCGAAGCCCGCCCTGTGGTCGCCAAAACGGCCGGTGGCGGCGCCGGTGAACTCCACATCGAGTGTTACCGGGCGGCTTACATCGCAGATGGTAAGGTCGCCGGTTAGTTGATAGTCTTCCCCATCTTTTTGCAGCAAGCCATCGAAGCTTATAAAAGGGTATTTCTCCGCATCAAAAAAATCCGGCGACTTGAGGTGCTTGTCGCGGTCGGGGTGTTTGGTGTCGATGCTGTCAACAGCTATGGAGGCTTTTACCCTGGCCTGGTCAAAATCTTCTCCGGGGCAGTCAACTGTCCCCTCAAAGATGTTAAAAATGCCGTTTACATTGGTGATGGCCAGGTGCTTCACTTTAAATTGCACCTGCGAGTGGCCCGCGTCGATCTTCCAGCTTGAATTTGTTGTCATAATTTTATTTTTTTTGTATGACCAAAATTACCGTGCAGAATCCCGGCCGGAAGATGAAGTGGATTAGGAAATGGAGGCAGGATACTTAAGATAGGTTAAGAAGGGCGGGCAAGTCTTGCGGGTTTGCATTGGCGGTAATGTCCGCCGGGTTGACTCACCCCGACGACGCTTCGCTGGTCGACCCTCTCTTCCGCTTCGCGGGAAAGAGGGTAAGCTGCTGTTAATGTGTTGGTTAAGCCGTTCTGGCGAGTTTGCCCCTGATCTTGCTTAAAAACTCCGGCGTGATGCCGAGGTACGAGGCGATATATTTTTGCTGCACTTCGGCAAGGATATCAGGGTATGCGGCGATGAAAGAGCGATAACGCTCTTCGGCTGAGGTGGAACAGGCTTCGATATAGCGGCGCTGCTGCCTGAGCATGCCTTTTTGAAAAACAATACGAAAATAACGTTCGAACGAAGCGGAACTTTGCAGCAAATGAGCGATGGACAGGCGCGGCAGCAGCAGTGCTTCGCCATCGGTTAGCGCTTTAGTATGATAAGGCGTTGTTTGCTGGCTAACGGAACCATAAATATCGGATGCCCACCAGCCTGCGCCGGCAAAGCTGATCACGTGATCGCTGCCATTGCTGTCGGTATAGTAGGTCATCATATAACCGGCGTTGGCAAACAGCATATATTTTGCCGGATCGCCGCCCTTTACCAGCAATTCGCCGCGTTTAAACGGTCGTGCGATCAAAACGGACAGCAATTGTTCCTTCTCCGTTTCATTTAACTGAACGTGCTCGCTGAAATTGGACAAGATGAGATCGCTGACCATAAGTTTTGCTGACGCGCTAAATTAAGGAAATATTTTGGGGGCGGGATGGGTAAATAATCTTCTTCCATATAACTTAACTGTGCAGGATTTTACCCGAAAGATCACAAACGGAAAGACACTGCGAACAGCAAAACATGACCCAGGAATAGCTTACGGCTAATTGCGGTGTGGCAAAATCATCCATTTCAAGAATTGAAAACAATGTCAGCGATATACGGCTGCCGACTCTTATACGTATTGTTAGGAATGGCTTGGGCGGCTATCTTAATTTCTCCGTGGCATTTTGAGTGTACCCTTATTTCAGTGATAGATAGTCTGCCGGGTGGCCCGGGAGTGGTGGTGACGATAGGAGAAATTTGCAGCTTTTCATAGATTTGGCAAAAAAACCGCTATGGAAAATAATGATGAATTACTCCGAATTTCGGAGACAAAAAAGATACTGCAGGTAAAACGTGCAATGATCGATCATTCCACGTTTCAGGATATCAGCGCAAAAAATATGAAAATAACCGATGCCAATTTGAGCGACCTGGAAATAGAAGGCGCCCAGGTAGGCGGAGCTTTTATACACAATATCGGCATGCCGCCCAAGGGCCACCCCATGTACAACCCCGATGCCCGCCAACGGCCCGTCCGCTTTGAAAACTGCGACCTAAACAACAGCTTTATAACCAATTGCAACCTGGAAAACCTGGTGATTGATAACTGCAATGTAAAAGGGGTAAAAATAAACGGGATATTGCTGGAAGACTTGTTCAAAGCGTACGCAAAATAATATTCAGCACGTTTCGAACCGTTCTACGCGATGAACAAAAATGAATGAATTTTAGGCCCGGTAAAAAATTTCGATGCCATTTTGTGCCTTTGCCGAAAGATTTGCTCATGGCACACCTAAAATACAACTGACCTTTGGTTCAAACTGATACTAATTCACAATCATCATATAAGTGCCGTTTCCCGGCTTTGGTAATGGCCTATTACAAATTGGAATATCGTTTCATTATTTTAATAACTTATTCTTATTTTTATCGCCCTCTCCTAATTTTTTTAATCCAAAAAATACCAACTACGTGGTATTTACACGGGTTGCTTATAGCTGTATTTTCGTATGATCGTTTGATTGAAAAGCGATCGAAATTATTTTTACCGGACTATTATGGAAAATTTTACCGTCCCCAAAAGAAAGGGAACATCACACCAGGCCTATGCCGCCAGGCCACACCTCAGGTGTTACAAATGCTCAACGGTTTATCACTACCGCATTAAACGCAACTGGTTTTTAAAGCATGTGCTGTTTTTTCTGCCCATAAAAATTTATTTCTGCGGCCATTGCGTAAAAAACCGTTACATCCTGCTGACGGATAAAGGAGAAACCAAATACAGGCCGGTTTAGTTAACGATAATTACCATTTACAGCTATGAAAAAACCATCTCTTTTGTGCCCTATTTGTGGCCTTGCATTTCATCACCGGGTTAAGCGCAACTGGTTTTTAAAATACGCGCTGTGCTTTATGCCTTTCAGGATTTACTTTTGCGGCCGCTGCGAGAAAAATGTGTACGTACTGTTTAAGGACCAGCATGACCTTTTGAGTAAACCAGCCTGGTAGCTATTTTTAAGTCGAAAGTCTTTAGTCGAAAGTCCTAAGTCAATTTTATGTTTTTCTGACTTTCGGCTTTCAACTTCGGACTAAATTTTTCAGCAGCTACTGTCATACGCCATTTTCATATACAGGCGCACCTCGTCGTTAATATCTTCGGGAAAATAAAGGCGTAAATGGTGATTAAAATCATCGCTGCCAGGAACCGGTTTTATTTTGATAAAGCATAGGTTGTCGTTATAAGGCTGTTTGAACGGAAAAACCACATCGACAAAGTTTTTACCCAATTGTATTACATAGGCAAACCTTGTCCGTGCCGCAAACGCGATCATCGATTTTAAAGGATGCACCGTCACCTCCCCTATTTGCTGAAATTCATTCACCAAATGATTAAAGAGCCCGACAGTATGTGCGCTTTTTCCATTTAAAAAATCAGCAAGGGCTTTTTCATTGCAGTAGTGCCCCTGGTTGGTATTTACAAACTGCTGGTTACATAGCGGGCAGGTCCACATGGGGGTTGGAGATTAGTTGTAACAAATATCGTAAAAAGTGAAAGGCTAAAGGGAAAAGGCGAAAGGTTTTAACAAAAATGCGTCCCGTAGTTTACCACGGGACGCCATAATATGCTTGATTTTTTCTTCCGGACTTTTCCGACTTTCGGACTTTTTCTAACCTCTGATCTCCCGTCTCTAATCCCTCACCTACTGATCCTTCAAATATTTGGTTGGATTGGAAGTATGCGCCTTATAGATATGCCATGAAACGCTGAAAGCTGTCATGCCTAAGATGGCCACAAACGATAAAATGAGTGGCAACATGGAAACGCTTGACTCCGGCGATAGCAGCTTAAACATACTGCCGGTAAGCCACCAGGAAATGGGTAAGCCAAACAAAAGCGCAAACCCAATGGCATATAAAAATTCTTTGTTGATCAGGAAAATAATGTTTCCAATGCCGGCGCCGAGCACTTTCCTAACGCTGATCTCCTTCATTTTTTTACCTAAAATAAGCAATGCCAGGCCAAAAATGCCGCATATGGAAATAAACACCATAATTAATGCGGCATTGCGCAATACTTCGCCCACCTGGATATACCCCCTGAAATAGCCATCAAATACGGTATCCTGATAGTAGTATTCGAACGGCAGATTGGGGTTTACCGCTTTCCATACTTTTTCAACCGCCTTATGTTCATCTGAAAATAGACCGTGTGCTGTTTTTACATACACGTAGCTTACATCGGCTGGCTTGCAGCCTATCAGGAGCATCGGGCCCACCGGGGCCAGAAAGTTTTCAAAATGGAAATCGTTTACTTCACCCACTATTTGATATTTATGGCTATCGTATTCAATGTTTTTACCGATGCCTGTAGTCCAGTGCATTTGTTTCAGGAAAGCCTGGTTCACCAATACGGCATCTGTTTGATCCGACTCAAATTGCTCATTCAGGTCCCTGCCCCGGGTGATGGCAATTCCCATTTGGGCGGCAAAGCCGGGTAAAGCACTGATGCTTTGCACGGTCAGTTCTTTCCCTTCTGTTTTAACTACCAGTTGCTTGGTATAGTTACCAAGCGGCTGCACCGACCCGGTAACCGATTTTACATTGTTGTTGTTGTTTAGTTCGCTTTTAAAAGCATCGAAATTGACGGTTTTATCGAGTGTTACCACCACGTTGTCTGTGGGTGTATATCCCCAGGAGCTCGACTTGACGTGATTTGTTTCACGGATAAACGCTATCGCCGTTGAGATCGCTAAAAAGGTGAGGAAAAACTGGAAGCCAAGCAGCGCTTTCCGGAAGCGGTTATTGCTGCCCATTTTGCTGTTCCCCTTTATAATATTTACAGGCTTAAATGCTGATATGTAAAATGAAGGGTAAGCTGCCCCGCTGAGCGCTGATACGATAATTAACGCAACTAATGCCAGCCAGGTGCGGTAGTTGGAAAACATACTGCCGCCAAATTCAACATTGGCTATTTGAGTGAACCAGGGTATGAAAATGAATTTTGCCAAAACCACACCAACCATCACGCCAACGGTGCAAAGGATAAGGTTTTCAAAAATGAATTGAAAAATGATCTGTTTCCGGCTGCTGCCCATTACTTTCCTCACACCGATCTCTTTTAACCTGGTCGAGGCAGACGCAATGGCAATATTCATATAATTAAAGTAAACCAATAATAACGTAGCAATAGCAATAACAAACAGCATTATATAGCCCGCTATTTGCGTAGAATTGAAACGCTGGTTATTTACTTTATAGGAATGAAAGTTCATTCCGCTTAATGGCTGGATATGGAAGGCAGCTATCTTATTATTCAGATTGGCTGCGTTGTAAAGCTGTAAATATTTTTTACTATGGTCAATTCCCGGCGATAATGCCGCCGCATTGTCTGCCTCAATAAAGGTAATATCCGAGCTTTGGCCCCAGTCGCCTGGTTTATCCATTCCTAAAGAAGCCATCCTGCCCGAAGGGACAAGCGCTGAGAAATGCCAGGACGACTCGACGGGCTCTTTATCAAATACGCCTTTAACCGTAAAGTTTTCAACGATGTCATTGCCATTATTATTGAACCGGATGTTTACATTTTTCCCGACCGGGTTTTCATTACCAAATAGTTTTTCTGAAAGGTAGGTGGTCAATACTATTCCGTCGGGGTCGGTAAAGTGTGCCGGGTTTCCCCATTTAACCGGGAAATCAAACATTTTATAAAAGGAATCATCAACAAAGGTTACGCTTTCCCTGAAAACATTATCGCCTTGCTTAATAGTAACGCCGCTGTAGTTTACCCGGGTAACGTTTTTTATTTGCGGGAAATCGTTTTTTAGCATGGGGCCCATGGGGGAAGGGGAGTTACCCCATAATTGCTGACTGCCGTCCTTTTCAGACACTCTTTCAACAACAAAAAGGTTGTTTACTTTATGATGAAAGTTGTCCATGTGCATGGCCCAGTCAAAAAATTCAAAAACCACCAGGCAGCAGCCTACAGCCAATGCAAGACCGAGAATGTTTATCGCTGACGATAAGCGGTTTTTTGCAAGGTTCCGTAAACCTAATTTGAAATAGTTCTTTATCATGATTGCTTGTTTTAAGATTGATTTTACAGATTCGCTTTTTGAACCTGAGTTTTGAATTGGCTGAGGGTCAACCACTTAAAAACAAGCGATATGCCATATTGATAACTATCTCATTATTAAGGCATTACCAATATCCCTGTTTAACAACCGTTCGTTATTGATATAATAACGTCCGTTATTGATACAAGGGGAGTCATTTTGTCAATTTTCAAAAGTGACAAGTCTGGTCCTGGCTCAAAGTTAGCCACTGCAGTCTGCACTAATCAGCTATAGGTTGCTTACCTTTTTTCACATACAATTCATCAATTAAAATAACCAATATAGCCAGCAGTGGTACAGCCAATATAATGCCTAATGCGCCAGACAATGTCCCCATGATCAACTGGCTGATGAGTGTTAAGGCAGGCGGTAGGTTGATCATCTTTTTTTGAATTAAGGGGGTAACAATATTTGCGACAATTGTTTGCGATACGATATACAGCAATGCCACGATAATGCCTGTATTTACCCCGACGGTTAACGCCAGTAAAACACCGGGTATCATGGCAATCAAAGGCCCAAAGTTGGGAACGATCTCCAATATGCCGGTTATCAGGCCTAATACCAGCGCCGCCGGTATACCCATTATGGATAAGCCAATGGTGATGAGGATAGTGATCAGCACCATGGAAAGCAGCATCCCTTTGAGCCAACCCTTAAGCGCTATGCTGATTCGGTCGGTAATATCCGAGGCCAATTGCTTTTTATTTTCAGGGATCAGTATCAATATACCGTTTTTGTAAAGCGATGGGCTGGCCGTAAAAAAAATGCCCAGGAATAAAGTGATATACAAATCGCCGAGCACGCCAAAGCTGGTGCTGAAAAAAGTTTGCGCTGTGGCCGCCAGTTTTTGTGAATTATCGCCGGAGGTAAAATCAAGCAGCTTTTGGCCTAAAGCTGATTGCGAAAGTTTTGCTTTTGCCGTACTGATATTATGCGGAAGGTTGTTATTCAACTGGGTAACCTGGCTTTGTATTTTAGCGCCGATAAACCATAGCAGTAAACCAATGATGACAAATGTCCCTGCGACCGAAATGATCATGGCAAACCTGCGGCTTAGTTTGGTTTTTTTCTGGATCAAATCGCCCAGGCCATGAAAATAAACGGCGATGAGCGACCCGGCCAGGGCCATCAGCAACACATTGAAAGCAACCCGGACGATCAATATGCCCACCACCAACAATGCCACAATGGCCACTGTTTGCCATACTTTGGCGCTATAGCTTAACTCTTTTTTTATCGGATCAGCCGGTTTATTGTCTGCAGGCATTTCATTTTCACTTTTGGTAAGAAATAAAGATACCTGTTAATATCATAATAATAAGTAGGCCTAAGGTATTTTTTATCCGTACATTGGCTGGACCAGTATTTTTTTTTCCGGCGCCTAATACACTACCGGCGGCAAAATGTAAATGCTGCATGGCATTAAAAATCGCAGCATGCGCGAGTCACTTATTTGGTACGGATTCCGTCAACAATATTTTCAACCGAATTCAGTTTTAACTAAAAAATTCAGCCTGATGAAAAAGCCTTTTGCGCTAATTTGTTTATTCGTTGCAGGTTATTGGTTACTTACATCGTTTAGCGCAGGCAAGCCTAAAGCTAACCACGCCACTGCCACTGTAGGTTATTTTAAAAGCCGGGTGCTTCAGTACCAAAATAGCGACCTTGCCAAAACGGAGCAGGATATATTGGCGCTTTCCTACGCGGCTTCTGAGAACAGCCTGTTGCTTTTTGATGCGCGTATAGACGACTTTGCGCAAAGTAAGCTGGGGCGCAATAAACTAAAGGATAACGAGTTGAGTTACGCCTGCTCCGTAAATGACCTGGAAACTTTTAAAAGCCGGCTCGCCGAATTCCAGGGCAGCGAGCTTAAGGACATGACCATCTCGCGCGGCGCTTTATACTATGCAAGCTCCGGGTATGATATGGCCACCTTTAAAACCCGGCTGGCTGAATTTGAAAAAAGTGCTTATGCGCACAGCGATTTCAGCCGCTATTGTGATATTTATGCACGGTCGATAAACGATATTGATATCTTCAAAGACAGGTTGAAGGAATTTAGTAAGAGCGGAATGGACAACATGGCCGCCACACCGGCCGCATTGTGCTATGCAGCATGGGCGAATTGAATTAACATTCATTTCTTCACCACCGGAAAAGCCACTATCCTAACTTTTGTAAACCCATAAGGAATCAAAGTAAAATGTGACAGGGTGTCGCTTACCGTGCCGCGATAACCGCCATCGCGGTCGGTGACGGGCTGGTTGGCAACGCCGTCGGTAAGTTGCCAGTTGGGGATCAGCCGGCCTTCCGCAGTGATTTCAATGGGCGCATGCTGCTGGTTCCATACAAATTTGCCATTGAACGGCTTTTCGGTTATTTGCAGATTTTTTGCCGGGTCGGCTACAATTTGTTCCGATAGGCCATAATTCCAGTTGCCGGTGGGGTAAATGCTGAAATAGTCACCTTCTGCTTTGTCGTTCCCTTTTTCCCAGCGCTCGCCCAATTTTAAGGCATAAACAAGCGGCCCGCGTTCAACGGCACGCGAGTTGCGGCCCCACTCGGAAGTGCTGACACGCATAGGGAGTTTTAGCACTATTTTATCGCCGTTTTTCCAAATGCGGTTAAGCGTGATCAATTGGCCCCCTTTGCCGGTTTGTATCTCTTTTCCGTTGATACTGAGCGTTGCTTCGGCGCACCACGAAGGCACCCTGAACTGCCAGTCAAATTGTACTGATCTTTGCGCCGACAGCTCAAAATCGATCTCGTCGCTGAAAGGATAATTCGTTATTTCATTTATCGTAACGGGCGTATTACCAATGCCGGCGGTGGTCTTAAGCGTGTTCGGCGCATAAACCAATGATGCCAGTCCGTTATCCTGCGTTTTATACCAAAGATGGGTGGCAAACTTGGTCCAGCCCTGGTGCATATTGGCCAGGCAGCAGGTATAACCGCTGCGCATGCCCAATACATTGTTCATCTCGCGCCCAAAGGGCAGCGAAAAATCAAACACTCCGCGGGCGATCTCCACCTGGTTGGCTACCTGGAAATACTGCTTGTTGTTATAATCATCCGTGGTTTGGGTGGGCAGGGCGTTAAAGGCAATGCGTTCCAGGGCATCCATGTAACGGGTATCGCCGGAGATGGCAATGGCCTGTTCCATCGAGAACATATCTTCCACTATTGCGCAAAGCTCGGTGCCCTGGGTGGGCAGGTTGCCGTGCAGATCCTCGTCGGCTGAGAAAGCGCCGTTAGGCAGCCCGTTCAGCGTCATGATGTCGTTAAAGCCGGTTTTCATAGCAGCCAGGTAAGCCGGGTTGCCGGTGCGTTGGTAGGTAAGTGCGGGGGCTTTAATACCCATGGCCACGTTTACGCCATGGCGATGCATCCAGTCGCTGTCATCCTGGTGGGCGGCCGCACGAATCGCCCAGTCGCGACCGGCGAACCATTTGCTCCAGGCAAAGCATTGTTTGTCCAGCTCACCGGCCAGTGCCAGCAGACTTTTGTCCGCGGTTTTTTGGTACAGCCACTGCGCCACAAGGATGTTTTCGCTGCCGCGCGACTCGGCCCAGTCGCTCCACTTGTTTATCGGGCAAACTTTCAGCGCCTGCAATTCATAATGAAAATAGGCCGTCATGAATTTTATCACCCGCGCATCGTTTGTTGCGGTATAATATTGCTGCAGCACTTTCAGCATTACCATTTTTGGCCACCAGTCTTCACCTTTTTGCGCTGTCGCGATGGTAATTACCGCCCCGCTGTCACGCTCTGCTTTGGTGATCGGCCCGAAATAACCTGATCGCCGCTGGTGGTCAATCGTCCAGTTGATGTATTTTAAAACTTTCGCTTTCAGGGTGGCATCGTCCAGCAGGTAAGCCAGCGGCACGGCGCCGTCCAGCCAGTAAGGCGTTTCTTCCCAGCCGTCGCCTTTACCGCCCAGCCAGCCGTTATCGTTCTTTAACTTCCAGTACACTTCGTCCAGGTGGCCGGTTGTGCCATCGCGCATGGTTTCCAACTGGTCGCGCAGCCAGCCGGTGGGGCGGATAGTGCCGAGGGGGATTTCGGTGTAGAGCGGAGCGGTCAAATGGGGGCCGGTTTTTGGGATGTAGGAAGTAAGGCCGAATGTTATCAATACCATAAAGCCTGCTATGTATATCCGCGTTTGACTCTTCATTTTCAAATTATCAACTGGCCCAGTCTGAAATACTATACGCCATTACCCAAACACCTTTTCGTTTGATATAAATATTAAATAACCCTCTGCCGCAAAGGCCTCCGCAACTGTTTTCAAAATAAAAAAAGCAGACAGAACTATTGCGCAGGAAAATTGGTTTACTGAATCTATGGTATGATTTACCGTAATGTTGATGAAAGTAGTTCCAACCGGTCAAAATGTTTCCTTTAAATATTGCTTTAAGAGAATCCTCATAAATCACGGTCGAGCGTTTAACAAGTCCAGGCTTCCAGGCAAATTGTGTTTGTAAGCCGATTTGAACGTTGACATACTGTATCTCAGCATCAGTAAGACGTAGCGATCGCACCCAGCTGCTCGAATTGTCTTTGTTCTCCGGGGAGTTTAACTGCTCATTAAAATCCGTTTTCATTCCTTTTATAGCGTAGGTTCCGATCGAATCGGTATAAACAACACCTTTTTCGCGGATGACAGATCGTATAAACCGCTGGCAAGCAGAATCATTTTGTGCATGAGTTAATTGGATAAATAACAGGAGTAACAAACAAGCGACCAAGGTTTTCATAAAGTAGATTTAATAACAGTTAAATCTACAAATCATTCGGCAACAAGACAAAGGTTTACTGCGCTACTGCTGCACCTCCAGCGAATTAATATAATAGGTCTTCCCGCCGCTTTGCACCGTATCTTTAAAAAGAATTTGCAATCTGCCGTTAACATTGCTCACCACGCCGGCCAGCGGCTGGGAATTGCCCTGATAAGTAAGGTAGATGTTATTTCCCTTTTGTCGCCAGGTTCCCAACAGCGGGATCGCGCCGGGCAGTCCAAAAACCTGTGCACCCGCTGATTGCAGGTGGGTGGGAGTTACAAAGCAGGAATCGATGCCATCGTAGCCCGAACTGGAGGTAGAGTCGCGGTAAAAAGTTTGGATATTATAGGCTATGCAGGGGTATTGTGCTACCGTTGCATTTACGCCGACGCCAAAGTTGGTTTGATAGGAAGCCAAGGTAAATGTACCGACAACGCTGTAGATCACCGGCGCGGGCTTTTTATCTTTTTTACAAGCAGCGAATGAAAGCAGGAGGAGCAGGCCCGCCAGTAATTTTGTTTTCATCACCTTGATGGTTTATATAGTGCAAGTTAACAATTTAACCAGCCTCGTTTTCAATACCATACGGACGAAATTAATCAAGCGTTACACCGGCTTGCGAATATGAGGACAACCCCGGGCTTTATTTTTTATATCCGGCCACATTCAAAAAAATGATGCTGTTATGCGGTATCCCCAATGTTTTTCCGGGGGTGACGTCAAAATAGCGCATAAGATAGCCGTCTGTTATCGCTTTCATGGTGGCGATCAGCCTGTCTTTAAACTCGGGCATCATTACATCAAGCGATTTGCGAAATGTGATCTTCCCTTTTTCATCCACAAAAGCGGTGTAGGAATAATAAAAATCCTGATAAGCATGATGTATAGCGATATTGTACGTGGGCGATAAATAATCATCGTACGATTTGCCGCCATTGACATCATCCATCGGCGTAACTTCTTTTCGCACGGTCACAAAGGGGCTTTTGCTTTTCAGGACGACTGGCTGCGTCCCGGCGAAGGCACTATCGGCAACGCGGCTGGCCAGCAGTGTTTTTGCCTTGACATATTCTGTATCCCTGCGGCTTGGCCGCCGGAGTTGGTTGGTATCTGAATGAAGAATGTTTTTGATGTAATCGTTGGTGTAAAAGGTCATATAAACGTGCACTTTTTCATCGTCGATCACCCTGTCGTTTACGTGCAGCACCATAAACTGGATGCTGTCCTTTTTAATATACCGCAGCTTTAACCAGGCCCAGGCTACATTAAATATAGAATCGTGATCAAACACCACAGGTGCATTTAAAAACTTGTTTTTCTTTGGGCTGAAAATATTTACCGAATCTTTGGCAAACGTGATGCGCCATTCGGGCACCAGCTGAAAACCGACCGGGCTAAAGGAAAGGCCATTATCAAAAGTGCGTTTTACCTCGGTGTAGCCAATGCCCTGAATCGATGCCAATAGTTTTTTGGTGTGGTTGGCTTCCTGCTCTTTACGCTCTTTTTCTTCGGCAATCTTTCGATATCCGCGGTTGCATTTGCCGGCAAAAAGTAAAAGGAAAATAACAAGGATAGAGAGGTTTCGTATCGTAGGAAGCGCGAAGTGCGTTTTATGCATTATTTTCCGGCGGAATTTATTTAAGCGCGAAAATATGAATTAGTTGACAAATTGTATCTTTATGTAACAAAGCCTTTAAAAAAGTCCGTAAATAGTAAATCGAAAAATCTAAAGCGATGGAAAAACATTCGCACCGATTGTCCACAACCCTCAAATTGACGCTTTTACTTGTTGTGCTGGTTATGACGGTTATGGCATTCACCAATCCGGGGATATCAGATTTCAGAGGGTATACCGACTCCATCGGTTTTAACTCAGATTATCAAGTGAGAACGGGAAATTATTTTATCTTTTCAACCTACCAATGCGGGGATTACAGCTACCTGGGGATTTTTAAGAAATTTATTTTGACGAGGTCGCCAGGGGGGTGACGAAGAGATCGCAATATTTTGCGTCTCTGATCGCCAATCTGGGAAATTGTAATTTAATTCGATCATTTTGGGCCCGAGACGCAAAATATTGCGTCTCTACAGTGCCAATGCCTGCTCCAAATCCTTTATCAAATAATCAGCATCTTCCAAACCTACATACATTCTGATCAATTGATGCCTTGAGTTGGCAGTATCATACTCAGCTAACTTGACGCCTGCAATCGACGGAATGATCAAGCTCTCATGGCCGCCCCATGATACCGCCATCAGGATATGCTGCAGCTTATTACAAAATGCCTCTATTTTTTGTACTGACGGCTCTTTCAATACAAAGCTGAACATGCCGCCGCAGCCCTGCATTTGTTTTTTGGCGAGTTCGGCTTGTTTAAAATCGGGTGCGAATGGCCATATCACTTTGTCTATGGCAGGGTGTTTTGCAAGCCATTCAGTAATCGTTTTGGCCGATTCATAGCTGCGCTGCATCCGCAGGGGTAAGGTACGTAACCCGCGAATAAGCAGCCAGGCCGAATGCGGCGACAGCGAAGGCCCGATATTCATAAACTCATGATCGAATATCCGTTTGATCAGCTCATGGCCGCCGGTTAACACGCCGGATACAACATCAGAATGCCCGCCGATGTATTTGGTGGCCGATTGGCAAACCATGTCGATGCCGAGCTTAACCGGTTGCTGGTACAGCGGCCCGCAATAGCTGTTGTCGATCATCGTAAAGATGCCTTTTTCCCCGGCAATCTTTGCGATAGCTGCCAGGTCCTGCAATTCGTAGCTGAAGGTATTGGGGCTTTCCAGGTAGATGAGTTTGGTTTCGGGGCGGATGGCGTTTGTGAAATTTTCAACCTCACTGCCATCCACAAAAGTGGTATGAATACCAAATTTGGGCAGGAAATTATTGAACAGTTTGATGGTCCAGCTATATGGGTTTTCAACAGAAACGATATGATCGCCTTGCTTCAACAAGGCTAAAATGGGAACGCTGACCGCTGCTATGCCGCTGCTGAAAACCAGGGCGTCTTCTGCCCCGTCCAATGCTGCCAGCTTTTTGCGCAGGATATTGAGCGTGGGGTTATTGCCGCGCGAATAAAGGTCGGCCTCAAATTCTTCGCTCAAAGCAGCTCTAAAATCGGCGACGGTTTTAAACGTAAAGTTGCTGGTTTGAATGATCGGTGGCGAAACAGCATTGAAATAGTTTTCACGCTCTTCGCCCAGCTCATTCAGTATGTATGACAGATCCATTAATACAAATATGCGTTATTTTGGATTCATCCGGTCAAAGGCGGCTTTTATCTCTGAAGGGCCGGCCTTCAGCATTTGTTCGCTAAAACCAAAAGCGATCTCCTTTTTGCCTTCCTTTAACTGGTTAAATACGGATTCGATAAAATCGCCCACCGGCGGAGCGAAATCGTGCATGCCTTTGCCGCCAAGGTCGGTATTCAATGCAGGCGGTATCAGCTCGATCACTTCTATATTTTTCGGCGCCAGTAAATGCCGCGCTGAAAGTGTAAAGGAGTGAAAGAAGGCCTTTGTAGCGCAATATACCGGTACTTTGCTCATCGGGGAAAAAGACAGGCCGGAGGTCACGTTGATTACGGTATCCAGTGAACGCAGCTTTATAAAAAGCGAAATCAGGTGCAGCGGGGCCAAAACGTTGGTGGTAATTTCGGTTTGGGCGCGTTCATAAAAATCATCATCGGTGATGCCCATCCATTGCTGTATACCGGCATTATTTACCACCACGTTCAGGTCGGGATGATTTTCCGATACCCAATTGAACAGTTCGATCCGCCCTGCCTCTGTGGATAGGTCAGATACCTTTGTAATTACTGATGGGTGTTTTGTGGCAACTTCTTTTAAAACCGATTCGCGCCTGCCGCAAATGATGACCGTGTTGCCTTCCTCTATAAATCGTTCGGTTAAGCCCAGGCCTATGCCGCTTGCGCCGCCGGTGATGAGGATTTTATTGTTTGCTAATTTCATGGGGAGTAAAATTTGTTTCGCAAAGGTAGAGGCGGGGCCGATTTTGATTGTATATCGAATGTAAGTTTTCCATTAACGGCATATTCAATTCTGATCTATGTCCCCCGCCGGCTTCTTTCTCCACGTGCAGGCATAATAAATGATTAGCCCCAGCGCATAGGCGCCAAGGCAGCGCAGCGCGGCATAGGGGTCTTCCTTAAAGCTGAAAAAGATGTTGGCGGTAACAAACCAGTAGGACAGGATGAAAACCGCCGGAACCAAAGGAAACCACCTGATCATATAAATACCGGTATTGTCCAGGTCCTTTGTCTTTTTACGTAATAGAAAAATGGTGAGCGCCGCCATTGATAACCCGATCGTGTCAAAAAACATTACGTATTTCAGCATGTCATTAAACTTCGCCACAAAAAACAAAACCAGTACAATGGCGCCGATAAAAAAGCTCATGCCAAACTCCTGCACTTGTGTTTTGGGGTTCACCTTTTTAAATATCGGCGGCAAAATGCCGTCCTCGGCCATCGCGTAATATACCCGCGGATTGGATAGCACATTAACGTTTATATAAGCCAGCACCGAACCAAATATCAAAATGGAAACGATCTTATAACCTGTGGCGCCAAACAAAACGCCTACCATTTTCGCTGCAAGTGCAGGCGTATGCTGCAGGCCGCCGATGCCTAAAATGTGATAATAAGCAAAATTGACCGACAAATACAGGATAATAACCGTGATGATGCCAAATACGATCCCCTTCGGGATATTAGTTTTGGCGTTGATAATATCGCCGCCAAAATTGATGGTTTGCTGGTAGCCGCCATACGTAAAAAATACCGCGACCAGGCTCAGCCCGAAAGCGGTTATAATATTGCCTTTGTACGGGACAGCCGCCACAATTTCGGGCGTATAATCGCTTTTAAAAATGGCGGCGCATATAAGCAGGATCAGCCCGATCTTAAATATCATAAGCACATTTTGGGCACGCGCACTCATTTTTATCCCCAGGAAATTAATTACATAAAGTACGGCCACGGAAGTTATGGTGATAATTTTGGTATGCAGGTCGTTTACGCTGCTATCAGGGCTTTGGGTAAACAAAAACGGCCGGATATAATCAGCCCCGATCAACGCAACAGCCGCAACCGATGCTGCATTGCTGATAACCAATACCCAATTGATCATGAAGGCCACGGCCGGATGGTAACAATACGAGAAAACCTTGTAAAAGCCGCCGGTAACGGGGTAACGGGCGCCGATTTCGGCAAAGGTAAGGGCGCCGCAAAGACTAACTAAACCGCCGAATATCCAGGCGCCAAAAAACACCCAGGCGTTTCCCGCCTTTGTAGCCACCTCGCTGGGCGTAGCAAATATCCCCATCCCGATGATCAGCCCGATAACGATCATTGTCAGATCGAAGCGGTTAAGTATTGGCTTTATGCTCATTAATATTTATGATATTTATCTAAATGTTTATTTTATGAATTTATATTTTAATTTTGTTGTCATTGACCCTATTTAACTGCTGATTGATCGTGTAGTGCACAACTATGGAGGTTGGAGTGAAGCAATTTAAACAAATATTACTTACAGCAACCTGTTTGTTTGTGACGGCGCCTTTATTTGCCCAGGCACAACACCCCGCATCATTGCAGGTTAAGCATCATCATTCCAGCCAGCAACTTAAAGATTTTTTCACATTTGCCGCGCAAGCCAACGCAATTTTTGTTTATCCGAAAGGTTTCAGGGAGATCGCGGCGCCCGACGACGAAGATTTTTCTTTTGACTACGCCCTGGAATTACCAGGCAAAGGGTTTGAACTATGGCTCAAAGTAAACTCTCAAAAAGAAGAATGGTTTAATTACACCCGCACGCAAACCAATAAAGGCCCCGGGATGGCCAACCCCGATTCAGTATACCTTGACGTTGGAAAAGCGATGGCTGTTTCATTAGCCGGCGACCAACCCTATTTTGAAAGGACCATACCGGGCGATGTTCTTGCCAAATACCATGCCGATGCAGGCAGATCATACCTGATTACGCTGCTCGATCTGCCCGAAACCAAGCATTATAAATACGCCCTGCTCATCACCCTCCAAAAAAACCATACCGGCACCATCCTGGCCATTTGCTTCGGCAATGAAAAAGGCCCCGAGTTTTTTAAAAATATCGACCGGGCCAGCCATTGCCTCAAGTTTAAACCCTAAGGCGGATTGTGGATAAGTTGAGACATCGGAAGAATAACTTTTCCGTCGAAACGTTATTTTTGGCGGTTGGTGAATGGTCATTAGTCAGTGGTCATTAGTCATTGGTGAACATCGCTTCCACTTGTCGACCAAAATCATCTCGCTCGTCGACTCAATTTTTCACTAATGACCAATGACGACTGACCAATGACTAATGACCAATGACTAATGACCAAAAGAAATGGCTTTACCTGCAGATTATAGTGATGACAGCATCCGCTCTTTAGATTGGAAAGAGCATATCCGTTTACGCCCCGGCATGTACATTGGTAAGCTGGGCGACGGCTCGGCTTACGACGACGGCGTTTATGTGTTGCTGAAAGAAATTATCGATAACTCGATAGACGAGTTTGTGATGGGCGCCGGGCGGACCATCGAGGTGAGCATGAGCGACCACAAAGTGTCCGTCCGCGATTATGGACGGGGTATCCCTTTGGGCAAAGTGATCGATTGTGTGTCAAAAATAAATACCGGCGGTAAGTACGATAGCAAAGCCTTCCAAAAATCAGTCGGGTTGAACGGCGTGGGTACAAAGGCGGTAAACGCATTGTCAAATTCGTTTGTCGTGCAATCCTATCGCGACGGCCGCACAAAACTGGCGGAATTTGAAAAGGGCGAGCTGATCCGCGATGATCCCGAAAAAGACACCACCCAGCGCAACGGCACGGCCATCAATTTCCTTCCGGACGATACCATTTTCAGGCATTACCGTTTTATCCCTGAGTTTGTTGAGAATATGATCTGGAACTACGTGTTCCTTAATTCAGGTCTCACCATCAACTTTAACGGGCAAAAGTTTTTGTCGGAACGTGGGCTTTATGATCTGTTAAACCGCAATTCGGATACCGAAACTATGCGCTACCCGATCATTCACCTGAAAGGAGAAGATATTGAAGTGGCCATGACACACGGTCAGCAATACGGCGAAGAATATTATTCCTTTGTAAACGGGCAGCATACAACCCAGGGTGGTACGCACCAGGCTGCATTCCGCGAGGCTATTGTGGGTACGATCCGCGACTTCTATAAAAAACAGTTCGAAGCTTCCGATATCCGTGCATCCATCGTTGCGGCCATTGCCGTTAAGGTGCAGGAACCGGTGTTCGAGTCGCAAACCAAAACCAAGCTTGGCTCCCAAAACATAGGCCCCGAAGGACCGTCGGTAAATAAGTTTGTGAATGATTTTATCCGCCGCGAGCTGGACAATTACCTGCATAAAAATCCATCAGCCGCTGATGCCTTGTTGAAACGTATTTTGCAATCGGAACGGGAGCGCAAGGATATAGCAGGTATAAAAAAACTGGCCAATGAGCGCGCCAAAAAGGCCTCCCTGCATAACCGTAAGCTGCGTGATTGCAAAGTGCATTTCGACGAAAATCACGAACGCAAACAGGATACTACGCTGTTTATTACCGAAGGTGACTCGGCCAGCGGGTCAATCACCAAGTCGCGCGATGTGATGACACAGGCAGTGTTTAGCTTGAAAGGTAAACCGCTAAACTGTTACGGCCTGACCAAGAAAGTGGTTTACGAAAACGAAGAATTTAACCTGCTGCAGCATGCGCTGAATATCGAAGACGGCCTGGACGAGTTGCGTTATAACAACATCGTGATCGCCACTGATGCAGATGTGGACGGTATGCACATCCGCCTGCTGCTGATGACGTTCTTCCTGCAATTTTTCCCCGACCTGGTGAAAGCCGGGCACGTTTCTATCCTGCAAACACCGCTGTTCCGCGTTCGCAATAAAAAAGAAACGGTTTATTGTTATAGCGATGAGGAACGCCGCGATGCTATCGCACGTTTAGGCACTAAGCCGGAGATTACCCGATTTAAAGGTTTGGGCGAAATATCGCCCGATGAATTTGGGCTATTTATCGGGAAAGATATACGCCTTGACCCGGTTATCCTGAAAGATGCCAACATCAGGGCGCTGCTGGAATATTATATGGGTAAAAACACGCCGGAAAGGCAGCGTCGTATCGTTGCGGGCCTGCGGGTAGAGAAGGATGATGAAAGCGTGAACCCGGTGATTGCGGAGGAGTTGGAGAGTGTGAGTTTGCCGGTAGCTGTATAAACACGATTTTCAAGGTTCGGAATAATTTCCTTGATCTTTTAAGCCAATGAAACCCTAAAAACCGTGTGCGGATCTGTTTATTGAATAAGATTTTTTTAAATTCGGGAAACGAAACTTATGAACAAAGAAAAATTGATGTCGACGATTAGTGACATGCCCCAGGATTTTGATATGGAAGTTTTAATGGAAAAATTGATTTTTATTGAAAAGGGGCTTGAGCAACTGGAATCCGGAAATACGCTTACTCATGAACAGGTAAAGCAAAGGGTTAAGGAATGGTCGAAATAATCTGGACGCCTTTCTCATTATAGGATTTGCAATCCATTTACGATTACATTGCTAAGGATTCACCCTATTATGCAAATAGGTTTATTGATAAACTTGTTGACAGGGTTGATAGATCACCCTGAAGCCGGAAGAGTTGTTCCTGAATTTGAAAATGAACTAATCCGGGAATTGATAGAAGGCAGTTATCGAATCATTTATAAAATTAACTCAATTACTGAAATCGGTATTGTTCGTGTGCATCACTCCGCAAGATTGTTGAAATGAAGACTATTTTGTGCCATATTCAACATTGCCTTTAGCGAGATTATGCAGTGCACAAAGGACCTGTAGATTTTCCAATACTATTTCACCTCCTTTTGACCAGGCCAATATGTGATCGAAATGGATGTTTTCCCCGTAACGTTTTGTAAACTGTAAAGTTTACACTTGTCAAATAAAAAATGCAAATATATTACACGATTGGACTAACCGGTTTCTCACTCCAACCCATAATCCTTTAGTTTTCGGTACAGCGTTGCCACGCCGATGTTAAGCAGGCGGGCGGCCTCGGCGCGGTTTCCATGAGTATGGTTCAATACACGTTGGATGTGATGTTTTTCGATGGAAGAAAGATCGAAAGTAGAGGGCAGGCTGCCGTTTTTTGAAGGCTGCGGTTCCTGCATTTCATAGGGAAGCAGGGTTTCATCCAGCACATCATCATCAGCAAGGATCACCGCACGCTCGATGATATTTTTTAATTCGCGGATATTCCCCGGCCAGTTATAGGCTTCCAGTTTTTCGACAAATTTGTCCGTCATAACGGTAAACTGTTTCTTCACTTTCAGCCCGAAATAGTTCATAAAATATTCAGCCAATAGCTTGATGTCTTTTTTACGTTCGCGCAGTGCCGGGAGCGTGATCTGGAAGACCGAAAGGCGATAAAAAAGATCAGACCGGAATTTATCCTTGCTTACTTCGTCCTGCAAATTGCGGTTGGTGGCGGCCAGGATACGTGCATTAACTTTGGTAGGTTTGGTATCGCCTATCTTTAAAAACTGCTGCGACTCCAGCACACGCAGCAATTTGGCCTGGATGTCATGGTCCAGTTCGCCTATCTCGTCCAGGAAGATCGTTCCGCCATCTGCCTCTTCAAACAAACCCTTTTTATCTTTTACCGCGCCGGTGAACGATCCCGCCTTATGCCCAAAAAGCTCGCTCTCCAGCAGCTCTTTGGTAAACGCGCTGCAGTTTACCGCTACGAACGATTTGGTATGCCGGGGGCTGGCCTGGTGTATGGCTTCGGCAAAAAGCTCTTTGCCGGTGCCGGTTTCGCCCAATAAAAGCACGGTGGTATCGGTGAGCGCTACTTTTTGTGCAAGCTTGATAGCATTGGTTATAGCCGCGGATTTACCGATAAGGCTTTCAAAGCTGAATCTGCTGGTTAGCTTCTGCTCCAGCTCAAGCACACGATACTGCAGCAAGGCCTTGTCCATCGCTTTGCTTACCAGGGGGATAATCTTTTCATTATCGTCACCTTTAGTAATATAGTCAAAGGCGCCCGATTTGATCGCTTTCACCCCGTCGTTAATGGTGCCGAAGGCTGTAACGACGATAATTTCGGTTGCCGGAAATGAAGTCTTGATCTGTGAGGTCAGTTCAATGCCGTTAATGTCGGGCAGTTTTACGTCGCTGAGCACCACGGGTATAATTTCCTGCTGTAGTTTTTTCAAACCCTCCTTGCCCGTCGAAGCAACCAGCACATCATATCCCTCCAGTTGCAGTATCCGTGCCAGCAGGTTACGCAGGCGCTCCTCGTCATCAATAATTAACAGCTTGCTCTTTTGCATAAATCACAGCAAAAGTGGGGATTTATTTCGGATTACTGTATTTCGGACTTCGGAATTTCGATTTCGGATTTAAGTCATTGGGCATTCGGACGTGATAATTTTCCGGGTTCGATTTCGGAATTGGAATTTCTCATAAACGCCTAATCTTGGGTACTACCTCCCAAAAAATCTAAAATCGAAATAAATCCGAAATCGAACATCCGAAATTCGAAATCAAACCTTCGGCAGCTTATACCCGTTATGATATTCCTTTATCCAGTATTCCTTATTCACAGCCTTATCCGTAAATTCCTGGGCGGTTTCATTCCATTCTAACTTTTTGCCGCTACGATAGGCGATATTACCCATTTGTGCCA
>Ga0210389_10000239_pt1 | contig 56063 bp, 65 predicted proteins | sample IncBWH28OmetaG_FD_160127 | JGI IMG/M metagenome (GOLD analysis project Ga0210389, IMG submission 160127) | Forest soil microbial communities from Barre Woods Harvard Forest LTER site, Petersham, Massachusetts, United States - Inc-BW-H-28-O ... | reverse complement strand
GCGCGCAATCGCAAGGAAATCAGACGCTTTCAGGCTGGCGCCGCCAACCAGCGCGCCATTGACGTTGGCGACCGCCATCAATTCCGCCGCGTTCGAGGGTTTTACCGAACCGCCATAGAGGATCCGGATTGCAGCACCGTCAGCCTTAAAGCGCGCGATCAGAAGTTCCCGGATAAACCCATGAATTTGCTGGACATCCCCGACCGTGGGGGTCAGGCCGGTGCCGATCGCCCAGACCGGCTCATAGGCCACGACCAGATTCGCCGATGTCGCTGCGTCCGGCACCGACAGGTTGAGCTGGCCACGGCAGATGTCGAGGGTTTGCCCGGCATCGCGCTGGTGCTGGGTTTCGCCGATGCAGACGATCGCGGTGAGGCCGGCGCGCCAGACCGCTTCCGCCTTCTGCCGGACCAGCACATCGCTCTCGCCGTGATCGGCGCGGCGCTCGGAGTGGCCGACAATGATGGCGCTGGCGCCGGCATCCGCCAGCATTTCGGCCGATATATCGCCGGTATGGGCGCCCGAGGCCTTGGGATGACAGTCCTGCGCGCCGACCTTGAGCGTCCTGGAGCCGCGCGCCTTGTCGGCAAAGGCAGCGATCAGGGTGGCCGGCGGGCAAACCAGAAGATCCGTCTTGGCCGCGACTTCGGAGGCGCCCGCCACCATGGCCTCGAATTCGGTCGCGGAGGATTTGAGGCCGTTCATTTTCCAGTTGCCGGCGATCAGCGGCCGGATGGCGTCGGTCATGTCGGGATTCCCCTGGGAAAATTCGGTCGGGAATGCGCTAGCAGAGCATGGCGGCCAGTTCCAGATCGCGCATTTGCGGCACCTTGAGCGTTAACCGCTTCAATTGGCCCTCTCCGTCAAGGTTGCGACGGGGCGGTTGCCACTTTATGATGCTTTATCAACCCGGTGATGCCCTTTCGCGGAATTCGATAATTCCCTTGGGCGTGACCCGGTTCCCTCCTGCAAATAAGTTGGACCCAAAGTCAGCGATCGCAATGATTGCAACGGCTTAAGTCGAAAGTGCGGGAATATCGGTCCTTTGAAGCGCAACGGTTATTTTGAGCGCTTCCCTCACCGACGATGACTGACCGAACGGCAAAGGTACCTTTGAATCCAGACAGACGCCTCTTCGCGACAAATACAGTCGGGGAAGGTGCGTCAGGCTGTGTCAACCAGTGTGACGCGGGGTCATGACGCAGACATCCTGACGCAGCCTTCCGCTTGTCGGGACAGGTGCGTCAACTGCGTCAAATCATGTTGACGCAGTGACTCATGACGCACTCGATTTGACGCGTGGATCACCTCGGCTGGGGCCAATCCAGATCGAGCGGACCGTCGCGAAATGGTCCAGTCCGCAAAACCGCGCACGAACGACTCGCGAAGAAGGTGCCGGAGTGGAATGAGCGGTACTTGAAGAAAAAACCGGCTAGGTATCGTCGAGGCCGTGCGTGAAGACCTCTCCGAACAGGCGGCAAAGCAACTCGTCATCTACCAGATTCGTGGCTTTGAAAATCCGTCCGAAAGACTCTATCTAAATGCCGGTGCGCCGCCAGGAGATCCCGAAGAGTTACCGCCGCTACCGCCAGTAGGTCCGCACGGATTCGGATTTAGCAATGTGGGTGAACATTCGCCCGCAATTACCGATTTCTTCTTCGGCTTTTCCTTGTTTACCACCTTCCGATCCTGCTTCCGCCTCACGCCCCTCGTCGCCTCATTGGCCGGCGGTGTCCTGTCGTTTGGAACCACGTCGGCGCCGTTCGGTAAAATCGGCTGGCCATTCTCCTGCTTCCACAGAGCGAGTTCGCGCTCCATGCATTGTGCTCGATACTCTTCCTTCGCTCCGTAGAGACAATAGTAGAATCGCGACTGGTTGACCTTTAGATTCCGGTCCGCTTCTTCCTGCGTGGGATGCGTATAGATGTTGATAGTAGCAGGCGGTTCCTTTCGACCGAATTTTTCGTAGACGTAAATCGAAACGCCCGCGACGATCGCGATCAGGACTGCCACACGAAGCAGGCGATACTTCAAGAACCGATCGAGGCTTTCCGGGATGTATTTAAACTTGCTCTCGTCGCCCGTACTGACGTTGATGTCTACCCGCGTGGAGGACATCTGTTCCGCGCTGGCATTATCTGCGCTCGGATGCGCGGGCCGCGCCACTTTGGCGGAGATATCCGAGCTGGCGGGGTCGGCCACAGGTAGTGTTGCGGCATCGGTAGTGATCGACTGCTCTAGTTTGGGCGCATCAGTCACGATTGCCCCCAAGATTATTTGAAATGGTTGCCGAGCCATACCTATTGGTGTGCCGGTCCGACTCGGCTACCATATAAGCCACATCGATTCGGCTGGCCGCGAAGATTTCCGTTGGAAGGCACAACCTTTGATCGCGTTTCAGCTCGATCTCGCCAGCCAGCTTGACACAGCGAATCACCCGAGTATTGTTGCGTGCGGAAAGGGTATTTTCCCCAATCGGGAAAACCTGCATCTCTCCTGGCTCGCGGATTGCGAGTGAATAAGGAAGGACACCATAGCTTTTGTTCTCCGTCCGACGGAGAACCTCGAATCGAGGCCCACTACGTGGGCTGAACTCAAACGACATCGCTAATCTCTTCGAGATTGCAGTGTTTAGTTGCCAAGTTCAGTTCAAGTCGCCGAGGTCTGATACACCTCGACGCGTGTGGCCTCGAACCTAAAGCGACGTGCAATTGGCAGAGACTGACGCAAGAGTAGTGTCGGTTCGATTTGACACGTTGTCAATAAAACTAGCGCGATGCGCTTCACCAAAGGCTTGGACCTAGTCCAAGCCTTTTTTGCTTTATCCACCTATGTTTAGGAACCTATTTCCCCGTTGGGGTAAATCTTACTTAGTAAACCTTTTGCTGAAAACCAACAGATTGCCCTGTCCGGTGTTCAAGCGAATCGATGTGGGGATTCGAAGTGCCCGGTCAGCGACGCACCAAAGTTAAGCGATACAACGACAAGGAGCCCGGCAAGCGCTATCCAAGCAGCCTCGCCCAGACCTTTCTCGCAGTGCGCCAGTTCTGGCTCCAAGAGATAGGAAAAGTCGCCAAAGACGTTCCCGGCCTAAGCGTGGCGGATTTCTTACGTCAGAGTGATTTTGAGAAACGCTTTCGGGAAACGACCGACCTATATCCCGAGTGCGCAAACCCACCTAAGACGCCAGCGGCGATCCGCAACGCGCTCAACGATATGGGAGTTGGTGCCTGCGACATGGAATACTACAGGTTACGGGCGCTCGCCAAGTTTACCGGTCTTACGCCTGCTGCACTAATTCTACTCTTTAGTCAGCTTGTTGGTGAAGAACAGCGCGCCAAGCGGGAGAGACGAGATCCGAAAGCTGCGGTCAATCAGATTCTAGATGGTGTAATTCGTGTTGCCGGTGCGGCCAAGCAACGCGTGCTCGAAACGCCCGATGGCGCCGACATCTTCATGCGCAACTACGGTGGTGACGCAAAAAATGGATATCTGCCCGACGTGGCCATTCTTAACGCGTGGAGGATTGCATTCACCAGCGGTGAGTTGCCGCCAGAGTCCTCAAAAGGTTGATCTCTTACATTTTTCGAAAACAGTCCGATAAGGTTCTCCCATAGGTGCTTCAGTCCGCGTCACACAAATTGACGCTGTTGCCAGCGCTGACGCCACGGCCGACCGGATCAAGCGCCTTGGCGGGACCGTGCACGTGCGGATGGGACCTTGGCTGTCTAAAGAGAACGCTATGGCTACGATCGGCGACAAACTTGGCGGCACTTGCGTCCTCGGTGTCTAAGGCGTCAGGTCAAACTAGAACCCTCGCGCGGTATCGAATCCATGACTTCAACCCTCAGCTACCACTACGAAACGATGGGTCGTGTCCTGGCCTTCTTGGTCGAGCGAGGCCTTTCGACCACGGATCTGTCGGCCGGCAATGCGATGGAGATCATGACAGAGCGTCGCGGCGACGAGGCGGTCGTTCTTAAGACGTTTGCAGACGTCCTCAAGTGGATGCACAGCGAAGACATCATCAGAGTTCGCAAGCTGAGCGAGAACGTTGGTGGCGCCTACACGTTCTTGGGTGTGCAACTGACCGCCAAAGGCATAGCGCTCATCTCTGCACCTCATGACAAAGAGCTTGGCGGGAGCATCGAACGCAAGGTCACCGAGGCTGAAGGCAAAAAACTCGACTCGAGCATATACGCCAAGATCGGTGAAATAGCGGGCGGCTTTGCGGGTGGCTTTACCAAGTCGATTTCGTCCGGCTGACAGCCAGGATTCGCAGCCAAGCGGCCGTAAGATCATTCCCCAAACGCAGTATCAAGGATTCGAGCGAGCCGCACACCAGCCTTGCCAATCAGGAGTAGACCAATCCAGAGCAACTGGGCGGTCCAAATCTAGGTTGGGACATCCGCGTCGACCACAACTTGACGGCGGGCGGGCTCCCATAATTCTAGCAACTCCATCGCCCTTGCGTGCAATGGCGCCAACTGTCGGTTTTTCGTGGCTATCGCTTCAAGTTTCTTTCGCACCTCGCTCGGATCGGCAAAATACGTCACGTACTCTTCGACCAGCGGGTGATATACCCCCCGATCTGAGCTATTGGACCAACCGCAGAGAGCGCCTAACGCCTTGAGCAATTTTGTTTCCGTTTTTGTCGCTTCCGCAAATTTGGCTCTCACATCGTCAGCGTTTCCTAGTTGAACCCAACAGAACAGTGCATCCAACGGCGCCGGCAATGCAAATATGCTTCTCATTCCGACCATTTCGAACCGCCTCGTCAAAACGCGAATGCACAAATCGAGTTCTTCCCTTTTCAGCCATTGATTATCGGGGTACGCGCGATGGCCTGCCGGTAAACCGTGGGCAAAACCCTGGTCGCGCAAAATATGCGCAAGCCAGTTGATGCTCTTTCCGCGTTTTGTGGCGATCATGAAGTTTTCCGGTGGGCTCGCTCGCAGCAGTTTTGCAGTCTTGCGCCAGATTTCACTTTCACCGAACAGCCTGACCTGGCTTGTTCTTTGCGCAACTTCGTCCATCGTTTCTGCGAAGGCCAGCGCCATTCCAGAACTTTCCTCTTTTGATATGACCTTCGCATTGTCAATCAGCCGGTCGAGCAGCACGTCAACAAAATGACCCGGCCTCTCGTGGGGCTTCTCAAGAGCAGCCATTAGGATTTCGGCTGCCTTCTTATGGTCGACCTTCGCCACTTGACGGAATCGCAGAATTTCATCGTCCCGGATGGCATACGAAGGAACATCGAAAGCGAAGTAGTTGCGCCAATGGCTAGGACTGCCCAGTCGCCGACCGCGTTCGAATCCTTCTAATTCTCCGCTTTCGAACTCGAAGACTTTCCGTTTTTCATCTTGAATCGAAATCGACCTGAGGCCCGGCAGGAACTGATCGATTCCTGAGAGGTAAACGCGTCCGTCCCAACGATACACTTTCAGAATGGAGAGCAGCTTCTCGGCTTCGGTCAAAGGTTCCGTGTCGCCCGGTCTGCCAGCGTCTCGATAGCTGGCAATATTTTGCAGGTAGTCTCGGGTCCAGGTGTAGAGATCCTGCGATTTGAGCTTCAGCAATTGAAGCCAAACAAAATCGAAAAAATCCGACCCAACAGGCACGTGCGGCCAGCTAAATGCTACGGCCTGGTGTAGCCGCACAACATCTCTTGGCGTCTCAATCAGCAAGCCGCACCAACGGTCGAACAAGAGCTCCTTCCTAAGCCTGACGTCGGAGTCGTCGGGGGTGCCCGCCATGGCTGCCGCAAATGACTGCGTCAGGAGTCGCTTTAGATAACGCCGCAAAGCGAAAGGTTCTTGCGGCGGGATGTGGATGACGTCTTGAAATATTTTCTCAATAAACAGGCGCCCATCGTCGCTCTCTAGGGCGTAGGCGTTAGTAATCTGCTTCGCGAGAATTGAAGCATCGAAGCATATAACGTATGCAACCAACGGAAAGTCAGCTACTTTCCGGACAAGACGAAGAAGCTCGATAGCCTCACCTGCTTCCAATCGGTCGGTGTCATCAATGATGACAGTGATCCGGGTGCCAGGTTTGGTGACCTCAATTGCTCGTAAGCCCGTTGCGATTTTGGACTTCAGTTGATCTAAGGAAGGCTGCTTGCCGAATAGTTGCGTAATTGTTCCAACTATTTTTAGCGCGGCCGCAGTAAAAAGAGTCATTCCGGTTGAATCGAGTTGTGCCGCGCTGCCGATCGGTGCAGCAAGCGTGCCGACGCGCGCGCCATATTTTCTGACTAAGCTCGCAACGTTTGATCGAGCTCTGAAGCGACGCCAACGATCGATGTGAAGCCACCCAACTCCCTCTTTTTCGATCTCATCGATTTGGGATGCCAGCTCTCCAAGAAACGACGTCAACAACGCGTGTTTTTCTCCTATGAGCCACGGCTCGAATCTCAACACATGGTGTTGCGGAAATCGCTTGAGGTCTTCGGCAACAAGGTTCGCCAAACTTGATTTTCCGCTCCCCCAGGACCCCTCAATGCCAAGGGTGTACCCATCGGCCGATATCCGCTGAGCTAGTGCAGACGAAAGGCTCTTGACGACTTCCGTCAGGCCAAATTCGTCCTGCACCGATGTATTAACCGGAACGTCGCCTTTAAGGACGGGGTCCGTCGTCATGCTGCTGTCCGATCTTCCTTTTCCGCGCCGCGTGCAACTATCTGTAGCACATCGTCGGGCAACGGCCGCTGCAGCGCTTTCGCCTCATCCCACGGCGCCCGCATCCAGACATCCCATTCCTCCTGCGTCGTCAGGATCACGGGCATGGCCTTCGGATGGATCGGCTCGACGACTGCGTTCGGCGCTGTCGTCAGGAAGCCGTAGACCAGATGGGGGCCGGCGATCGGTTTCGATTTGGTGCCGCGGTCGCCCTTGAACTCGGTCCACAAGCCGGCGAAGGCACGTAGCGGCCGATCGTCGTTTAGCGCGAACCAGACGACGTCCTTCTTTTTGGTCTCAGGGTTCGGTTCCGGGCATATTCGGCGAAGCTGTTGAAGGGGACCATGCAACGGTTTTCCGGCTTCAGCCAGCCGCGCCAGTGCGGAGACGAGGTGTTGCGGATGTTGGTGACCGGCGGCCCGCCGAAGTTCGGCGGGGGCGGCATGCCCCACCGGTCGGAACGGATGGAGGGTTTCGGCGGCCCCGCGCAGCCGTCCCCATCGATCGCCCAATGCCTGAATGGCGGTTATTGTCGGTAGACTGTCTCGCCAGAAACGATTTCGCCGGATGCTCAAAGCTTCCGCACGTCAGGCTCTGTTTGCGAGGTCCGGGCTTGACAGTTCAACAATCTTAGGGTGTTTTTTGCTGCAGCGCTGGCTTTCGTTAAGGCGCGGCCAACTAGCCAGTGGATCGGCATCAGTCGAGTCCTTGTCTGAAACATCGCTGACGCATTTGCGCGCGAGGAAGTGTAATGTCCAGAACTGTCATCCGCTGGCTGGTTGCAGCTTCTGTCGCGCTAGGGGCGGCAGCAGTGACTATCACTTATCTCCCTACCTATCTTGCCGACTCGCTTTACAAGAACGTCGATGACATCTCCGACGGTGAGATGCCCGGTACCGTTACATCCTTTCCATCTGGACCTGAGGTTGTTAGCATTATTGGCGGCAGCGGCGAAGGAGTGAACTGCAGCCTGCCTGCGGTGACAAACATACTGTTCGATGGCAGCGCAGATGAAAACGGAAGGCGCCACCTCGTGCTGCAGCGGTTCCGGCAGGCATGCGTCTTTCATGATCTGTGCTATCGCCACGGTCTTGCAACATACGGCTATAACCAGAACGACTGTGATCGCACCCTACAAAACGAGGCCTTTCGACTATGCCTTTATATTCGAAACGGTAGCGGTGCGAACAGCGCATCACGTTGCCAAATCGATTCAAAATTGGTTCTCGCAGGCGTTAGCATCGGTGGGTTTGGCGCCTTTCGCGCCTGGGACAAGTCAACTTATTTCGAGTTCGAGACCGACCCATCGCGCTCAAACGAATTCCTTGCCAGTCGCGTTGTCGATCATCCCTTTAAATCCCTCGATCCCGTTAAATATCGCAACGACTCCGACCAGGTTATTCTGACGTTTGATGATGTTCGATCCAACCTGACCGTTACCTGCGTCACCTGCGCGAAAGTGCCGGTCTTGACTTGGACCCGGGATCCCAACGAGGTCAGTCCCGAACTTCGTTCGGTTGGCGTTACCAAGCTGCCAGAAGCGCTTCTCACACACGGGGATCAGAATCTGTCAGACACGCTTCCAATTTGGCTGCCGCCACGCCGCCGTCACGCGGCGCCGCACTTGCTGGTTGATAGCGCCGGCAAGAACCATTTGATCTGGGTGAGCCGGAACAATCCTCAGGATACCATGTCCTGCATCGTCCTTGCCGACGCGGCAAAGCTACTGACCAATACGTTGCCAAGGTTGGATCACTGCGATGACCATGCTGGTTCATCGCTCTCCATGGTGGAAGTCGATATGTTCGCGACCTCACCACTTCCTACGGAAGTTCCTGGAGCGCAAGACCGCATTTTCATAACCGCAATAAGTGCACAGAAGAGGACCGATCGGAGTCTAAGCTTCTGCTCGCGATCTGCCGTTAGACCGGTCGATCAGAAAAATGGCAGAAACGACGACCAAGCCATTTGTCAGACTTTCTCCGAAACTGAAGTGGCCAAGGGAAATGGACTCGGCATTTTTCAGAACTTTGCGGTAGTCCGACCCGGACAGCAAATCTATTTCGCGCGCGATATTGATCAGCGGGGGGAGTCGCTGTTGACGAGTGTCTGGCAGCGTTTATGGGGGAACACTTATTCGCCCGGCGGCGCTATGCTTTCGATCAATATTCTGCCGCCCACCGTGACGAATGGGCCTGCTGTGCCGAAACTCAAGAAGATTGTCCGGTTCAACATCGATGACCGCTTTGATCCGATGATGCCGATCACGCGAAAGAATGACGATCTGCGATTTTTGAGTCTGGAAACATCACGGTCAAGCGTGCAGGTCCATTTGATTGATTTCGACAAAGATACCCCATCGGTCGGCAATGTCCGGCTGACCATGAACGGAAGTGACGTTGACTTGCACCCGTCATGGGCATTGAGGCCCGTACTTGTACTCGAAACGAAAGATACTCACCCAAAGACGAAGCTTGTTTTTTCGCGAGGCAAGATCGCAATCGGGCCAGATAAGGTAGTCGAGTCAACCGCGAGCACCGAAGCGTTGGACTTGGAGACGCTAGTTTTTGAACGCGATGCAGCAGCCGCTGCCGATACGCCGTTTATGAAAACAGGCGGAGCGACCTGCAAAGTGACCTACAAATTCACCGCCAGAGCCGATTTTCCGTGCTATCGCGCATTCGATCCAAAACGGGAAATGAGATCGTCGCCGGCGGCCAAAATGCAAGCATCGCAATTACTGATTGGGAATTTCGCAGGAAGCAATGGTCAGGGCATCGCATTCCCAGATTTTTGCATCCGAGGCGAGCCCATCATCCTTGAACCGGAGGGTGGTTCATTTATGCCTACGACTGAATCTGCCGGCAAGGACCAATTGACGCGGGAGGTCCAATGCGACCCACTCAACAACGCGGTCGATGTCAGCGGACCATTCAAGCGAGGCCGCGAATAAATTGTTCGCGGGCCGAGAACCATTAGGCACAAAGAACTAAAGCGGCTCCGGCACGAAGTGCACTGGATCCTGTTTTCCACCGTGCTTGGGAACCGGTAGCATTCAGGTCGTAGTCCTCTTTGGCTCCGAAATCGCCGGAGGATAACCTCTTAAGAAAGCTGGCTAGTATGACTTTTCATCGCTAGTTTTTATCGATGCGCGCTCTGATTGTGCTGGCGATAGTGGTCGCCGTTCTTCAATTCGGGTTCTCATTTAAAATTGCAGTGTCGAATATGGCCCATTTGTTGCGCTTCGGCTTCCCGGCGGCATTAAGCACCGCTGTTCTGACGGCGATGTCTGTCGCCGCTCAAACCCTGCCGCCTTCGGGAATGCTGGATGAGATCTTTCCGGTCCAGCGTCACAAGGCGTCCCCCGGGTTTCCAACACTTAGTTCTTTTTCAAAAGCGCCGGATCGTCCGGTCGAGGCGTCGTGCGGCCTCGCACCGATCGACCTGACACAAACAACAGGTCCTGACAAATTTGTTTTCAAGCTCCTGGGGACGCCTCAATCCGACACCGTCAGCGAACCGAATTCGATGCTGATTAATTTGTCGCGCATGACCGTCAACGCCGATGGTAGTCGCCGGGCCTATCACCCGGCCGACCCCTTTGGTCTTTGCCAAGGGGCTTCGCCTGGAAACGTGCCAAAGGCGTGTGCTCTGGACGTGCTTGGCGATGCGGAAATCCTTGTCTATCAGGGAAGCGACCGTATTTCGCAATTCATCGTGCCCGAGGGCCAAAACAAGCCCGGTCCCAACCCGGTGTTTGCGAAAGTCTGGGACGGCCTATGGCAGCAAATATCCGCTCGCGACGACCAATGGGTTGATCTGCGTACGATTTTTGGCAAGCAGGCTCCAACCAGTCAGCACCTTTATTACTCGCCTAAGGACGATGCGGCGGCTGTATTCAATTCCAACATCATTCCCTTTAAGGACGCCTATCCTTGCCAATTTGGCGATAGGACGGACAACTATTTCGTGGCGGCCACGACGCCCCATGCCGCGGCACCTGATCCTACACACGACGCGTGCAGCATCGCGACGTTTCTCGACTCGGTCCAAATTCCATTCTTCGTTTTACCGGGCGGCGTGTTCAAAAATCTAAGGGTTGGCGATGTCGCGATCGGCTGGGCTAAGATCGGCGCCGCGGAGCGAGTTATTTATGGTGTTGTCGGTGACACCGGACCGGAGCAGCAGATTGGTGAAGGCTCAATCTCGTTGGTCCGCCAATTGCGCGGTGCCGCGCAGCCAAACAATGCTACGGAAGTCCGTGATCTTGATCTAAAAATCATCGAACGCCCGGCCGGGATCACCTCCCTTGCGGTGCTGGTTCTCGGCGAAACGGCCAAGGACATCGGTTTTGACTTCTCGGCGGCAAACATCGAGAAGGTGGCGCGAAACGCCCTCCAAAAGTGGGCGTCGGGACATGCCGGCCGTCTCCAGTCTTGCGCGGACGCGGCGCCCGTCAATCCGTTCAAGGGCGCCAAAATAGCGGCGCCGAATTGACACCCGCTCGGAATACCTCATAATTCTCGCTTAAGTTGCGGCCTGGTCAAGCCCGACATTTCCGTGCGTCAGCTGCTTCACTCAAATTGATTGGCGCAGTGACGCAGGACGCAGAGATTGTGACGCAGTCCGGTACCCGGACATCAATTTCAGCCCCAGTTTCGAAGAAAGTTCCTTGCGGCAGAGGTGAGCCAACTGCGCTAAATGACGTTGACGCGCGTCATAACGCAGATGATTGCGCGCTAGCACGTTTGGCGCTGCGGCTAACCAGGACCGTCATGCGGTCTCCGCGACGACCCGCTGGACAACGCTGGTGCCGACACCGAGCGTCCTGCCGATCTTGAGGATGCCATCACCCTTGGCCCGGAGTTCTCTTATTCGCGCTTCGACGGACGGCTTAACTTTTCGCCGGCCGAGCTTTGTGCCGTTTTGACGTGCACGCGCCAACCCGGCGTTGACGCGCTCCCGAATTATGCCCCGTTCAAATTCGGCAAACACTCCTAGCATCTGGAACATGGCCTTACCCGCGGTAGTCGAGGTATCAAGCCCCTGCTGATGCAGGAACAGATCCACACCCTTCTCTTGGAGACCTTGCAAGATTCCAAGCAGGTCGGTCAGAGATCGGCCCAGACGGTCTACCGACCAGGCCGCGACCATGTCGAACCGCTTTGCGTTGATCGCCTTCATCATGGAATCGAGCCCGGGTCGCTTGTCCCTCCCCTTGGCGCCACTAATGCCGGCGTCCTCGTAGATACGGACAACGTCCCAGCCGGATCTCTCCGCGACTGCCTCTAATTCCCGGCGCTGATTGTCCGTATCTTGCCTAGCAGTGCTAACCCTCAGATAAATTGCAACGCGCTTCATCGGTGATCTCCCTACCCCGCGCCGAACACCGTAGCCCTTGACTATACTGAAATCAAGTGATTTCCGTATGCTTCTGCACAATCACGAAACCCTTGTGAGTAAGCGCCCTCCCTCTATGAGAAAGCCTAGAGGTTTTCCGTATAGGCCGAATGCAGCGATCCCGACTCGCCGCCCTTGAAGGCCCAATCGTCTGCAGGTCTCGCTACCGCAGGAACCAGATCCTGCGCGACGGCGACGAGATCCGCTTCGTGGCCAAACGCACCATGACGGTGCGATGCTGGCAGGAAAAATCCGCTCGGCCTGGGACGGCATTCTCGACGACGCCGGCCTCGGCGAGGACGTGGTGCGGCACTGCCTGCGCCACACCGCGGCGACCTGGTTGATGCAGCAGGGCACCGACCTCTGGCAGGCCGCCGGCTGGCTCGGCATGACCGTCGAGCAGCTGCAGGACGGCTACGGCGGCGGTGATTCTTACACGGTCTCGAAAAGGATATAGCGCGCCGAGATTAGCCGAATAGCTCATGCACCTGCAGGTCGATCATTGCTTGGATTTCGGCCACCTTCGCCGTAATGCTTCCTATTTGGCTGTCGTCAGGCTGCCGGGTAGTGCTTTCGAAGGGATCTGACGTTGCAATGTCGCGCAGCTGCCCGATATCGTTCACAACATCCACCGCGATCGCGCAGTCCACAAACAGATGCTTTAGCGTTCGGAGCAGTCCCTTCTGGGTCCGCCGGCGTAGGTCGGTTGCCGTTATCCCGGCCGCCTGGAGCTTGCTCTTCGTGATCGCAATAGTGTTTGCCCGCTCTTCCGTCGAAGACAGCCACGCCGCCACGCAAGCGGCTTCCGCTTCCATCAGCGCGGAGGTGGTGTCTTCGCACAACTGCAGGATTTCCTTGCGCCGATCACGCGCCACCGTGAAGCGGTGGGCAATCCACAAGCCGAGAATCGCGACCAGCAAGCCTGGAAAAGTTGGTGCGTAAATAGCCAGATCAGTCCAGTTGAGAGGACGCGGTTCAAGCTGCAGCGTAATCGTGTGCTGTGTCGATGAAGCCGGGACCTCGACGGTGACGGAATTGGCCATCCGCGCGCGCGTCAGCTAGCGTGAGCCAGCGCGCGGGTCGTCAACGGCTCGGCGGAGTCGATGGCATCGTTGACAGTTGAGAGGTAACTGGAATCCAGCTTTGAAACGATGCGGATCTTTTGCTTCACATCTTGCTTGGACATCCCTTCGGATCGAACCAACCCGCCGAACGCCTCATCGAGGAATGATGAGCCAATCCCATTGGTGCCGTCAAGGTCGACTGTAATACGATCATATTGCGAAAGGGCGCGAATCAAGACCTTGCGAAAAGTTTCGCCGCTGTTCGGTCCCTGATCCTTCAATCTCGGACCTGGATTACGGCTGAAGTCCCGCGCCAATGATATGGTGCGCTCACTCATCGTTGATCTCCACTGCAGATCCTTGGTGCCTTACCCGCCATTCGATCAGCGTGCCGCCGATCGATGCCGGGTAGTCTGCCATTTCTTGTTTCGTTTTGGTATAGATAAACTGACCGCGGTTTGAACAAACACGCAGCTCGCCATCATCGCAACTGTCAATGAAGCGCTTCATATCCTCGAACCCGCGACCCCGCCCGCCTTGGCCGGTCGAGGTCCTTCTGATCTGCGTAGCAGCCGCGATCATGGTACCGTCGGAAACTGTCCAGCTCATTTTCAGCAGGGCTTTAACCTGCTCAAAAGCGGTCGGTTCCAATGTTCTAGGTATTCCCACGCCCTGGTCAAGGATCATGACCATCATCTCTCGGTGAACGGGGTTAACGTGCCCGGCGAGCCACCATCGCCGGCGCATGACATCGTAGTCGCCTTGTAGGCGATAGGCGTGCTCGTGAGCGTTCAACATCGCTTCCTTCAGGGAAGCGATCATTTTGCCTCGGCTCAAAGGCGTCATTTCGAACGCGCCACTGGTAACCACGTCGCAGAATGTCGCCGCCAGTTCCGGATGAACAGAACTCATGGTTTGAAAACCGATGAAGTGCGGCCTCTCGCCGCGCGGCCTTTCGTCGGGTATTTGCTTTTCATAAGAATCCACCGACAGCGCCCGAAAAAATCCCATTTCTCTTAACTGGAAGAATATCTCTTTTTCTTGCGGATAATTGCCGGTCACCGAATGTCCAGCTCGAAATGGGCGCAACTGCCGGCACCGAAAAATTTCCGCCACCAGCAGCAGCGCTGCGGCGGGCTCCAATTTGCGCAGTTGGTCGAAGTACAATTGCACCGGCCGATTTTCCGACAGAACAGTGTCCCTCATCCTCCTCACGATGCCCACAGTTTCCTCGTGATTGTCACGCAGCGAAAATACTTCCGGCACCATCAATGGGATGCGATCCGGTCGGCTCGGCATCGCTACCTGATGCTTCGCTACAAACGCAGCCTGGGCTCGCATGGCCAGATCGAGATCTGCGGCCCGGCGCAAAAACTTGAGCCGTTTACGGCGTAACCGGATGACCTGACGAAGCCGATTGTGGGCAGCCCGTCGCGTTAGCCGAAGCTGTTGGTCAAACGTCAGATATTTCATGCGGGGAGAATCAACGCCTCCGAGAAGGTTGTATATCGAACCCGACACGCGCGGTCGATCCCGCATAGCTAACTCATCGCGCGCATTTCACTGCGAAATCTCTGCGAGCGAGATGTGGTGATTTGACTAAGCGACTGATATAATGGTCGCAGGATTTGAACCTGCGACCCCTGCGTCCCGAACGCAGTGAATTATTTCCAAGCCCTTGATTTTTATAGCATTGCCAGCGGCTTCCGGCTCATTTTGTTCACGTTCGTTTCACCCAATTCACTGCGATATCTCTGCGATGTTCTTAGTAAAAAGGCACGGGTTCCCGGCGATCAGCAGCCGTGGTACATTGAGCTGAATCATGGTGAAACTCGCACATCAGAAACGAGACGCCCGAGCGGAAAAGACGGCCCGACGATCCCGTAAGGAGGCCGATCGGGCTCGGACGCGTCGTATTTCCCAGGGAGCGCTGATAGTCGCGGGCCTCGGGCTCGTCATTACATCGAGCAGCAGCGACAATATTGTTACACGGAGCGTCCGCTACGCAGCAAACGTTGACTGGAGTACTGTCGTCGCGGGTAGAGTTGGCGGCCAATCCGAGCCGCAGTCCGCCGCGACTGCCGCTGCGCCGACCGACGTTACACAGCATCCGGCCGCGGTGGCGGAGAGTACAAGGAAGCCCGTCCCCGATAAGGTCTTGCGACTCGCAAGCCAGCCGGCGGCAACGGACTCGAGCGCGGCAGCTTATTCCACACGGTCAGGATTTGACGGCGCCGGGCTTCCCCAGTCCCTCGGTCAGAGCTACCTGAACCCAATCCTAACTTCGTCGTCGGTGATCGACAGCAGTGGCCGTCTGCGTCTCGCCGGCGTGTCGCTCCCCCCGCCCTCCGTGATCGACAGCGGCAGCGGCCTTCTGCGCCTCGCTGGTGCTACCTCGCCGGCGGTGCTCGGCAGCCCTAGGCTTCTCAACGCCCCGGGTGAGAGCTACCTTAGCCCAAGCCTGTCTTCCTCGTCAGTGATCGACAGCGGCGGCAGCTCTCTGCACCTCGCTAGTGCGACGTTCACAGGCCTTGCCTCGACGGTACTCGGCGGCCCTGGACTCCTCCACACCCTCGGTGAGAACTATCTCAACTCAATCCTGGCTTCGTCGTCAGTGATCGACAGCGGCGGCAGCTCTCTGCACCTCGCTAGCGCGACGTCCACAGGCATTGCCGCGCCGACGGTACTCGGCAGCCCTGGGCTCCTCCATGCCCTCGGTGAGAACTATCTCAACCCAATCCTGGCTTCGTCGACGGTGATCGACAGCAGCAGCTCTCTGCACCTCGCTAGCGCGACGTTCGCAGGCATTGCCTCGCCGACGGTGCTCGGCAGCCCTAGGCTTCTCAACGCCCCGGGTGAGAGCTACCTTAGCCCAAGCCTGTCTTCCTCGTCAGTGATCGACAGCGGCGGCAGCTCTCTGCACCTCGCTAGTGCGACGTTCACAGGCCTTGCCTCGCCGACGGCGCTGCGCAGCTCCGGGCTTCCCAGTGTCCTCGGTGAGAACTACCTCAACTCAAGCTTGGCTTCACCGTCGGTGATTGATAGCGGCGGCCTTCTCCGCGCCCACGGAGAGAGTTTCGTCAACCCGAGCCTGGCCTCACCGTCGGTGCTGCTCAACGGCCTTCTACGTCAACCCATCACAGACATGATGAGCCACTAGCCTTTTTCCGATGCGCGGGCGCGGCTCATTGGCAAGCACTTCTTTGGTGTGATACCGAGGAACCCATCCGCACCTCCCATGCCCGCCCTCCGCACCATCTGCACCGACGACTACGCCGTGATCGATGCTGGCCAACCGGTCGGCCGGATTCGTCGCGCCGGCGAGCGCCAGGGCGAGGTGTGGATGTGGAACGTCACGCTCCCCACGCCGGGCGCGCCGGGCAATACCGACGGCAGTCTGGATGCGGCAAAGGCCGCGTTCCGCGAGGCATGGTCGGCGTTCAAAGCCTCCATCGGAGAAAAAGGTCTTGCGGAGGCGATCCAAACCCAGTGCGACACCGTCGACAAACGCCATCATTTGACGTAGCGCCGTCGCGCTCATCGCGCCGAAAATCGCATTTTGAACTCTTGAATTAGTTCGGCCAAGGTATCGACGCGCACGGCGCCGGGGGCCAACGCGCTCGAAAGCCGAATATAAGGCCCCGTCATCACCGACGCAGGCATCAACACGTAGTCCGTGACACCTCGATTGGCAGCATCCAATCTCATCACGGCGAGCAAGCCCGATTGTTTTTGCCGGCGATAGACCCGCCAATGGGTTACATGGGTCGCTCATAAGCCTTCGCAGCGAACCGCACCAGTTCCTACGCCGCCTCCTTAGCAGGCACGGCCTCAATATGTGATAATGTCCTTTATCACATACTCCTATGAGGCTCCTGTATGCCGCCGCGCCGTCCATCTAACCCGACACCTCAGCCGCCAGTTTTGACGCCAGACCAGATTGGCCGTCGGATCGAAGGGTTTCACCGTTGCATTGCGGAGCTAGAGGCCTTCGATCCTCAGGCGGTTCAAAAGCGATCCAAAGGTCCCGAAGTCGCCGCGCTTGAGGCGTCTATTGCCGAGGCGTTAGCATCCGCCTTCGGACATGACACGCCCAGATACAATCTGTTCAAGGGCGCGGCCAATCTAGATCAGGGACCCCGTAGCGTCGGCGTGCTTTACATCGACGGGGCTGGACGGAGGCCCGACTATGCAGCGCAGGAAGCGCAGAGCGCGCGCCGATATTTGGCCGAGGGCAAGGAGCGGTCAATTCAGCTTCTTCAGCGAGCCATTCGGACCCTTGAGGACGAACTTGCTGATCAAACCCCGAGCCCTCCACCGAGCCTGCCGCAGCCCGCACCCGCTCCTGGTGACAAGGTTTTCCTCGTGCATGGGCGGGACGACACGGCAAAAAATGAAGTAGCGCTGTTTCTGCGCGCGATTGGACTTGAGCCTATCATTCTCCACCTACGGCCGAATGGCGGTCGCCATCTGCTTACCAAATTTAGAGAAGAGTCCGAGGGAGCAGGTTTTGCAGTGGTTTTGATGACGCCAGATGACGAAGGTGGAATCGCCGGCGGCGGGGCTAATCAGCATCGAGCGCGTCAGAATGTAGTTTTTGAACTCGGTTTTTTTATTGGAAAGCTTGGGCCTGCTAACGTGGCGGCCCTTTTGAAGGGTGATGTTGAAAAACCGTCTGATTTTGATGGCATTGCCTACATTCCTTTCGACCATGGGGGGCAATGGAAAACCCTTCTCGCGCGCGAACTGCATCACGCGAAGGTACCGTTCGACCCGGCTAAGGCATTTACGGCATGAACCAGCTCGCCCCCTTCCGTTCTGTCGACGCCTCCCCCGCCCTCATCGCCGCCGCCGGCGAGAGCGCGCAGCTTCGTTTCCTCGAATTCTTCACGGCCAACATCCGCAATCGCAATACCCGCCGCGCTTACGCGCAGGCGGTGCGGGAGTTTCTGGCCTGGTGCGAGGCTCACCGCGTGCCGTCGGTTATGGCTGTGCAGCCCATGCACGTCGCCGGCTATATCGAGGAACTGACGCGCTCGCGATCGGCGCCGACCACCAAGCAGCGGCTCGCTGCGATCCGCCATCTGTTCGACTGGCTTGTTATCGGCCAGGTCATGCCGGTTAACCCGGCCTCATCGGTGCGCGGCCCGACGCACGTCGTGAAACGAGGGAAGACGCCAGTGCTGTCGCCGGAAGAAGCGCGGCGCGTGCTCGATGGGATCGACGTAAGCACCCACGCGGGGCTTCGCGACCGTGCCCTGATCGGCCTCATGGTCTATTCGTTCGCGCGTATTGGCGCGGCGCTCGGCAGAAAGTCGAGGACGTGTATGTGCAGAACCGCCGGCTATGGCTGCGGCTGCGCGAAAAGGGCGGCAAGCGCCATGAAATGCCCTGTCACCACAATCTCGAAACCTACCTGCAGGAATACATCGACGGCGGCGGGATCGCCGAGGATCCCAAGGGGCCGCTGTTTCGGACGATCGGCCGCACGACCGGCCGGCTTACGAGAACGCCCCTACCCCAGGCCAATGCCTACGCCATGATAGGCCGGCGCGCGACGGCCGCCGGCATCAAGACCAAGGTCGGCAATCACACGTTCCGCGCAACCGGCATTACCGCGTACCTCAAGAACGGCGGCACGTTGGAAAACGCGGCCGCCATGGCGAACCATGCTTCCACGCGCACGACACAGCTCTACGATCGCCGGCGCGATGAGATGAGCCTCGATGAGGTGGAGCGGATTTCGATTTGAGTGGGGCTGCGCCGTGGCAACTATGACACGCCGCCGGGTACGATAGTAAGTTTGGGCTTCTTTCGATTGAGGCGCTCCTGCTTGTCCTTCTGACGTTGCTCGATTTCGGCGATCTTCTCTTTCGCGAACGGCAGAGGGCACGTCCTCCGGTTCGCCCCCTCACCCACCAAAAACCGCCTCGGTGCGTTGCGCGCGGTTTCAATGTGGTGACATTGGAAAGCCTCACGCGAATCCCATGGAGGCAATATGAAGCCCGTCGATCTGATTACCCTTCTGCCCGCCGTCAACAACGGCTGGGCCTTCGCTGCCTTTGTTGTCGTGGTGGCGGTATCGCTCTATCTCGGCCGCCGTGATTCGCCCTGAGGCAACGGCGGCTCCTGCCGCGCCACCTCCGAAGGTCTCGGCAAAGCCCAAGGGCCGGCCGGACGTACAGCACACCAGCATTTATGTTCCAAAGGTCGCCTACCGAAAAATTCGCGAGATCGCCAACACCGAGGATCGTAAGCCGCATGATGTCATCATGGAAGGCGTCGACCTGGTGCTCGCCAAGTACGGCTACCCAAGCCTCGCCGAATTTAAGAAAGGTAAGAAGCGGTAGTGCTATAGCACTGTAGCGCTAACCGTCCTGATTCAGACGAGCCGAGTTCTGAGCCCGTACGGGAATCACCTTCTCGACAAAACACCCCACCTCCACTAGCCTAAAGGTGGCGATTTCAGAGTTAGCGAACGACAATGGGGCAAACTCCAAAGCAAAAAGATCATTCGAAGAGCAAAAAAGATCTATGGGATAAGGCGCAAATCGTTTCCGGGTTCATTGCTAGTATAGTGATCGCTGGTGTTGGGATTTTGATCAACATCGCGATCGAAGACGCGCAAATCGCATCATCTAAGGCAAACAATAAGGCGCAGATTGATCTATCCGAACGAAATAACAAAGCGCAACTTGCGCTGACGGAGCGAATAGCTGACATTCAGAGGCATCTCCAAGAAGGCACTCTCACCAGCCAATTGGTTGAACATCTTGCCAGCGGAAGCACCCTGAAAAAGCAACTAGCAATCATTGTCCTAAGGCGCTCAATTCCGCCAGAGATGTATCAAGACGTCATCACCATAATTGTGAAATCGGACACTGACTCAGAAGTCAGAAAGACGGCCCTTGAGCAGGCGCGCACACTTCAAGATGTAGCCCCCGAAGTTCCCAAAGCAATCGCTCAGGCCGCAATAGATTCGAGCCGATCGCTTGAAGAGCGCGCCCTAGCCGCGAGCGCTGTGCGTCAAATCGGATTAACGTCGACTGCGCCAAGCAAGGCGGCCGTACTATCGTCCAGCGCAGCATCGACGACATCTCTCGAGTCACCCGAGTTCCAAGGCGGCATCTTTACACACTACTTGCTCAAGGGGCTTTCGGGAGAGGCTAGCGAAACTCGAGACGGTAACGTTAGGCTCGCCGAGCTTATGGCGTTTGTAGACAGGAGGGTTCCAGAATTTACAAACGGCAGACAATTTCCTACCCTTTCGTCACCCGACAGTCTGATGGATCGTGTTATTGTCGGACCAAAAGCAAAGTACTCGAAGATAATTTCTGTGGCGATCGGCAACTCAGAATATAGAGACCAATTTGCATCGGGAAGATACGCAGCGAGCGATGCAAAAGCCTTCACGGCGTTTTGGAAAGACCAAGAAGGCAACTCCAATCGTATTTTTACCCAGGTCGCGGTGAACGCGACGAGAGATCAAATGATCCAGGTATTAGACTGGTCCGCAGCACAAGCCGATGACGATAGTCTGGCGCTAGTTTATTACTCAGGGCAAGCCATAACGTTAATGGATGGTTCCAGTTGGTTACTTCCTATCGATGTTGATCCCGACCAACTTGTTAAAACGGCAATTTCAACGAACGAAGTTAGAGATCTACTCTCGAAAAGCAAAGCAAGCACAAAGGTCTTATTCATCGATGCTGCATTTAGGCCGATATTAGCTTCAGCACGTTAAAGAGCATCTGGTGCGCCACTAGCAGGCTGTTGAAGAAGTGTCCCGCTTGGCTTTGGGAACGGCTTCGTCGCCGTTGTGATAGGCAAATTCGATCTCGATCGAGCCGTCGTCGAGCAATTCGGCCGATCCGTCGCCGGAGACCTCGTCCATTTCGTCGAAGCCTTCCCAGGTGAATCCGACCGAAGCCCGGCTATATTCCACGTCGAGGCCGGCCTGCAGCGCGCCGAAGGCGATTTCGCCGCGCCCGTTCGCTCGAATGATGATCGACGCCGGGCCGCAGAGGTCGGGCGATCCCAGATGTCGGCCTCGACGATCCGCCAGCGGCCGACGAGTTTGCAGTTCATCGGCGCTCTCATGCGGGCGCCGCCATGAGCTTCGGTAGCCGAATTAGATTGTATGCGGCGACCGCGAAGGTGAAGGCCCAGCCGACGCGCTCGCGCCCTCGATATTTCGTAATCGAAGAAATTGATACCTGTCAGGTTGCCGCCCGGCCGAGCGAGGCTAGATCGGATTCCATCCCGCCGCGCTCCATGAGGGGCGCCCAAAGAGATGCAATCGTCGGTTGACCATACTGCCGATATAGCGGAAAGTTCGGCGCTCTCGCAGCAAGGATGGCTGAACCCCGGTCGCCGCGACCCACAGACTCGGACCTGCTTCGATGCTCCGAATTCTCCTGATCGCTGCGGTCTCTCTGCTTGCACTCGCCGCTCTGGGGCAAGTGCGTGCCGCGGACGAGCCGACCGACCAGCAGATGGCGGACATTCTCGGGCGGATTGCCGGCTCTGAGGATGAGGTGCGCCGGCACGCGATTGAGGATGTCTCCTCATTTGGCAAGGCCGCCGTCCCTTTTTTGCTCAAAGCCGTCACCGGCGTCGATAGTTCCAAGCGTCGCGCCGCCGCGCAGGTTCTGCCCGGGATGAAACCGGAAAGGGAGTTCGTTGTCCGGGCGCTGATCAACGCTCTCGACAATCCCGACAAGGAGATTCGCGGCACCGCCGCGGAAACGCTCGGGGCCATCGGCCCTGAGGCTTTCGCTGCCGTGCCAAAGCTGATCGGCAAGTTTGAAGACCCTTATTTGCGCCGGCAGGCGCCGCAAGCCGTCGCCAAAATCGGCGTCGCTTCCTTGACCGCATTGCTGGCTGCGATTCAAAGCCCCAATCACCTCACCCGGCGCGGCGCACTGGAAGCGCTTTCCCAGATGATCCCGGACCCGGCAATTCGCACCACGGAAGAGCTGGGCAGAAGATTGATAGGCCTGCAACCGACGGGAGGCGGGCAGGAGACCATCCCGCTTGATGGCGGCCTGATCGATTCGCTCATCGCGGCTCTGAAGGATCCCGAAGACGATATTCGGCGCGCCGCGACGACCGTGCTTGGACACCTCGAAGACCGGGCTCCGGCCGCAATCCCCCCGCTGCTGGGGCTCCTGGGCGACCCCGACAAAGGGGTCCGGGCCGGCGCGGAAAACGCGTTGGGCCGGTTGCGGCCACTGCCGTGCAAGGCGTTTCTGGATGCGCTCGGCGATCCGGATATGCATCAATCCGCGTCCACGCTGCTTGGCGAGTGTCGTCCGCTCGACAAGTCGGTTGTCCCTCGTCTGCTGGAGATACTCGAGTCGTCGGATGCTGATCTGTCGCTATGGTCGTCTCACGTCTTCGAATACCTGCGCAGCGATGCCATTCCCGACCTGGTCCGTGCCCTCGACAGTCCAAGCACGACTGTGCGCCGTGGCGTGGCGCGCGGGCTGTTCTTGGTGCAGCCGACCACGGATCAGGTGGTCCCGGCCCTGGCAAAGGCGCTGGCGGATGCAGATGAGGTGGTTCGCAAGAACGCGTTGGGGTCCCTTGCATTCATCATTGCGAAGAACCAATTGGGCTCGCCTGCGAAATATGACGAGAGTCTGAAGACCGCAACGGCACAGATTGCCGCGCTCCTGGCCGACAAGAGTCCCGGCGTGCGAGCCGGCGCGGCCGATGTGTTGGCGGCAATCGGCCCGCGCGCGATGGCGGCCACCCCGGCACTGGAGCGGGCGCTTCGGGATCCGGAAACCGATGTTCGGCGAAGCGCTGTGCGGGCATTGGGGGCAATCAAGGATTCGCATGCGATTCGGCCGCTAGTCCTCGCACTGCGCGATACGAAGATTGCGCAGAACGCGGCCTCCGCCCTTGGCGAGATGGGTTCTGCCGCCGAAGCCGCGCTCCCCGATTTGTCCGCCGCGCACAAGAACGACAGCCTTCGCCGGGTGGTTGAGGTCGCCACCAAGTCCATTTCGGAAGGCCTGGAGAACGATCTTAAAGGAATGACCGACGAAGAATTGAAACAAGCCGCCAAGGACCTTGCCAACGCGCGCCAGGTGCTCTTGTCCGATGAGGTAGCGGTCGACACCTTCGACGCCATCAAACGATCGGAAGCGGCATTGACGAAGGAGCTGGCCGCCCGTTCGCCGATCACGCATTACATTTTCGATGCATTTTGGGCGGTACTCTCGTTTTTGTTCCTGTACGGCATTGCATTGCCGGTCCTTATTCTTCTGTATCCGACCACGAAGTGGGCCCGGACCGCGGTGAACAGCGGGTTTTTCCGCTTCCCGCTGCTCCACCGCACCATAATCGGCACGAACTGGGCGCGGCGGCGAATATTCCAGCAAGCCGCGCTGCTCGCATCCCGTGACATGCCGGTCAGGGTCTACATCCCGCAATCCGCTTACCCGGTTGCGGCGCATGACCGCGCGATCACGTTCGGCGACGTCGGCGACGCCCTGCCACAGTTGTTCGCGGACCGGCGGCACGTCCTGGTTCGCGGCCGAAGCGGGACCGGGAAGAGCGTCCTCCTCCGCAAGATCGCCCATGACGCGGCCGAGCTATTCCTGGCGCGCCGGCTCGACTTCCTTCCGCTCCTGGTCGATTTTCGAACCTCCCCGATATCCGGTCGAAGCCTGCGGGACCTCATTCGGGACCGGCTGAAAAGGGCCGAGGTCAAGCTCCCCAATGCGACGCTGGACCATCTGATCGACGAGGGCGGATTCCTGATCCTGGCTGATTCCCTCAATGAGGCCGCCGGGGATGAGCTCAAGAAGCAGCTGAATATTTTTCTGGACCAGGATGCTGCCAACCAGATCGTCCTGGCCAGCCAGAACGATCTGCTGGAGCGGACCGACGTTGCGTTGTTTCAGATCGACGCGGTGACATCCGCTCAGGCGAGAGAATATCTGCGGGACCGGACCGGCGCCGATATCTGGGACCGGCTGCCGTCGGAGGCACACCGACTGGCGACCAGCCCGCAAGATCTCGCAGTGTTGGCTGAGGTCGTCGACAAGGCCGCTCCGGGCCGGGTTCCGACCCGCCGCGCGGCCTTGTATCGGCGGCTGCTGGAGCAGGACAGCGTGTTCAAGGATTGGCTCGAGATCAACAGCGGCAAGATACGGTCGGTGTTCGGATTGGCGTTCCAGCTGCTCGGTCGGGAGCCGCCGGTAGTTCCGGCCGGAGAACTCGGCGCCGCGGTCCGGCAGGAGCTGATCGCTCAGGATGGGCCAACAGACGACGCAACGGTCAAGGAGGTTGTCGAAGCGGTCAACCGTTCGGCGCTCTTCAAGCTGGAGGTGAGCGCGTCGGCTTCGAACGAGCAGCTGTTCACGTTTCGGCACGAGCTGGTTGGCCGGTATCTTGCCGCCCAGCATGTGCTGCGCCAGCTCGCTGCGGCCGACGCGAACGAAAAGATCGAAGCCGTCGCGTCGCTCGCCTTCGATCCGCGCTGGCAAGAGGTGTTCACGTTTGTGATCGAGGAGTTGGACGACCAGGACAAGCTGAACGCCCTCTTGGCGAAGCTGATCGATCGGCGCCGAAAGAGGAGCCGCGCGACCGCCCACGCGATCGTCGCCACGGCGCTGGCGACAAAGCCGGCTTTGGTGAGCGGGGAAATTCGCGACCGCTTCGCGGACTCGAAAATCGATGAGGAGCGGCTCGACAATCCTGCCGAGGAAATTCCGGAGCGAGAGGATTCGCGGGAGGGAGCCGTGCCGGCATAGCTGCCTTGCTCGAACCTTTGCGGAGCGGCACGCTGCGCGCCCTGCCGGGGAATGGGTTCGGAACGACTTCCGAACAGAGCATCCGCAACGAATGCGGCCGTCCTGGCGCCGTGCTGCCGCTGATAGGCCAGCTGTCTCACCGTCTCATGTACGCGACGCCCGGTCGAGGGCTGGAGCGCGAATGCCTACGAGGAATTCAGCGTATCGCTGACGGAACTGCGTCGAGAGCTATTTGGCATGGTTCTGGCGAACGACGCGCAATCGCGACTGGCCGAAAGCTGCTTGGTTGAGATTGAGGAGCTGCGGGACGAGCATGGCCGCGTAGATGACGAGCCGCGACATCCGGATATATCTTCGTGGCAACCTTGGCCCCTGATCCGGTAGAGCCTTTCCCGAGGCCTGCGACTAGTCGGCTAAAGCCTGCTTATCGTGCTGTGGGAGATCTTGAGGGTTAAAAGAAGCGCGCCCATCTGATCACCGTCTTGACCATACGGCAGGGTTCGCTTGCTTTAGGCACCGCGCTGGGCGGCTGCCCGCTGTTATTGTGCGAAGGTCGAGGGCGGCGGCACCGCCGCGAGCATATCCATCGTTTCGCAGATAAACGTCGCGGGAATGACAACGCCTAAATTTAGATCCTTCTCGGTCGTCGTCCCTTTGTCGACGATGATCTGCTGGGTTACCAAGCCGATTACCATTTGGAGAGTTTCACCCAAGTGCGTGGTGTTGTCATACATGCGACCCCGGTCGACCAGATAGACCGGACCTCCGCTGTTGCCTGGAAATACCCTGAAGTCGAACAGCCAATTGGAATGCTGCTTCGTGGGGGTCAGCGGAAAAGACGCTATTTTTCCGCTTCGCAAGATTGGAAAGCCGTACGGCCCGGCACCACCAAGCGGATAACCCAAACATAACAATTCGTCGCCTGGGTGTATTTCGAATCTTATTAAATCCGCTTCGGACGCGAGCAACCCGTCGCCGACCATGGTCACGTTTTTATACCCGCTTGGGAGGCCGACATAGATTGCAGCTACGTCAACCGATGGGTGCCTGACGTAGATGTTCTTGCCGTTCTCGCGCAGGTGGATTCTGCGCAATTCCGTCTTATACGAGTCGTCTGGCTGCTTCTCTCGGGTGGTTATCGTGGCGATGTCGCCCGCGACATCCTCGAAGACGTGTGCCGCTGTCACAAGTACGAAATAACTAAAATCGCCCTGTGGCGATGGCTTGCCCACGACAAAGCCAGTGCCCGTCGATGTGGCGCCCGCAATCTTGACGTGAGGACCGGAAACCTGAAACGTCGTCTCCATCAGGACGGTATTCAGCTCAACAGGTTTCGGCGGAGCTGCCGGCTGAGCCGGAGCAGTATTGGCGACAATCGGCATGATGATGCAGACCCCCCGGAGCAATTTACGCATAGGTATCCCCCGTTTACACGCATATATTAAGGGTTGTAATGCGTTCAAGCCCCGATGCCCGTAGCGCGGCGCGACTGACGAGGCGCGCGACGTCTGGATGCGAACCCCATGGGACGAGGCAAAGGCGCTGCGGCCGCCGCTTCCCTGCGAGAAGATACAGATTGTGATGCGTAGTCCTGAAAGGAGGACCGCGTGGCGGGATGCAAGCGATTTAAGCATAAGGTCAACTTCCCGGGGACTCCTGGCCGCGCCTGCCCGTTTCTTGCCACAAGCTGTCATCGCCAAGGGCCGTTAGGCTGAGTGTTTTGAGGTATTTTCGGAAAATTTACGCTTCATCCCATCTAGGCGCTCTCATGGACCACCCTCTGGACAACGCTGGTGCCGACACCGAGCGTTTTGCCGATCTTGAGCATGTCGTCACCTTCGGCCCTTAGTTCGACTATTCGCCTTTGGGCCTTCTCGGGAGCGTCTCGATGAAACTCATCGCTCCGCTCAGGTAAGTAGCGAGCGGGTTCTTCGCGCAATAATCACGCATAAATGCGTTTCGTTCATCTTGACTCTTCTTACCAAGATCAAACGTTTGAAAATTACTCGCTCCAAAACTGATATTAATGCCCGTCAAGAATCCGTGCAGCCAACTATGATAGATCGCTTCGGTCATTGTAGGCCGTTTCTGGTATTCCTTTGCAAAAACTGCGCAAGACGCGTTACCTACACCCAACGAGTCAGCCGCGTATGCAGTGCCTGAAAGTGCAAGTATACTGCAAATGACGACTCCAAGCCTGATAGGACTGTTTATCATCGCGCGACTCCTAGCCCAAGCCCGTCGTTCTTTCATCGTCCGTAATTTCGGTCATCCACTCAGCTCAATTCTTAGAGCGCGGCTTCAAGGGCACGAAGCGTCGGCGTGGATGCGGTCAATCCCGCCAAAAATCCTTGAAACGTCCTGGTGACAACTCGGTATATCGCACGGTGTGCTGAATGTTTTTGTGGCCGAGGTAGGCTTGCAGTGCCCGCGTGTCATGGCCCTTAGCGGCCAACGCGAAACCGCAGGCGTGCCGCAGCATGTGCGGATGCGCCTTGAAGCCGAACCCCGCTTCCACGCCTGCCCGTTCGATCATGCGCGCGAAGCCCGCGGTGGTGAAGGGTGAACCCCGTTCCGAGGTGAACACGAAGGGAGACTTTGGCTCTTGCTCCCGTTGTAGCCGCCGCAGCGAGCGTAGCTCGTCCCCGAGGATCGGATGGGTACTCGGGCTGCCCTGCTTGACCCTGCGGACGTGCATGGTGGCTGTACCGAAGTCCACCTGATCCCAGCGCAGGTCCGCTACCTCGCTCGCTCGCAGGCCGTGCCGGTACGCTACCAATATCATGGTGGCGTCCCTGTGGGACCAACGGTTTCCCTTGGTGGCTTTCAGCAATCGCTCGACCTCGGCTTCCGTCAGGTATTCGCGGGTTCGCAGGTCGGCGTTGGGACGGCGCGTGGGGGTAACTGTTCGTTTTTCGGTGGCTGGCGTCACCAGCCGGAGGTTTGACTTGGCCATGGTTTCCCGTCTCCTTACCGCGCTGACTGTTCGTATAATACTCCAATTACGAACAGTTAGTCAAGGGAGATTTGTTGGCAAGAGAGCGCTTCCGTTTGCCTTCGCCGTTTGTGTAGCGGACGTAGTCGTCGTCCGGACGGATGTCCGCTTTCGGGGGCACAGCGGAAAACATCTACTCTTAGCGAGTATTTCCGAGTTTGACCCAAACCGGAAGTCTGCTTCCAAAACGGCCATTCGGCCGAAGTGGTCCACAAAGCCTAGTGATTTATTTAAGTGAACCAGAGCACGAGGCAAACACCGAAAACGATCACAGGCGCAGCCACACAAATCGATATCGCGGACCATTGCACACTTAGGTTTATCTGAGAGGCAACCGGCATCCGTTCGAAAATCTTCTGTTTCGAAGAGTTTGCGCTTGAAGCGAGGTCGTTCCAGAAAAACAGCATGTACAATATTAAGAGCGCAAAGATCGTCCCTACTAGCAACGGTCCGGCGTTCTGGAATATTACACTAGCAACGGCGACTACTAAGCCGATGGCTACCAGCGAAACTAGGCACCAACTCTTCACGGCTAGCGGAATTTTATTCGAAGGTCGGGTCTGATCTTGTCTGCCGTCTGAAATAAATGGTTCGTCGGGTATTAGTGTCTTCCAAAAGTCCATGACCCTAAATCCCCGCTTAAACTCTGTCGAAGATGCGAAACGCGTCGCTTCTCCTAGGGGTTATGAAGCACGGATAGGTTGACGACTTCATAAAGCAATGCCGCCAATAGGATAGATCAAGCGGCTCGGTTGACTTCCGGTTATGGCACGAAACGGACCTCTAGCGATGTCCGACTTGAGTCCGCTCTCAGGGGCAAAGCGGACTCAATGTGCTCAGGACGAGTATTTCGCCTTTTGACCCGAACCGGACCTCGCCAGTTTCATTCAAAATTGAGTATTCGGTCCGTTAATGGTTGGCGCAATTAGCTCCTACAACCTACTCTTTGCTCACATGGATCGAATGTCGAAGGTAACCCGGGGGCGTCTGTGAAGTTAGCTTTCTTAGTAGCACTCGTTCTGGTCTGGCTCGTTGCCGCATGGGCGATGCTGATGATGCTTGTTTCGGCTCTAAAAGACCGGGAACGCCTCAGCCTCGGATTTATCTTTTTCGGCTCGTTCGTGATGATGAGCTACAATCGCAAACATTTGTGCTTATTCGCGGTTTGTATTGGCGTCGGAATGGTGATCGTCGCCATCATGAATGTACTGATTTGGAATGGACTATTAGTACCGTAAGCCACGCCTCAGTTGGCAGTCTCTTTCATTTCCGAGATGTCGCCTATTGGCACAAAGCGGACATGGCGCGATGTCCGACTTAAGTCCGCAATGCGCTCCATAGCGGACATTCCTTTAGCGCTTGGACCGCCGTCCCCCCTTTAGGGGGCGCGGTGCTGGCTCCCCTGCCCGTGGCACCCTAAAAAGTTCTTCGATATTAGAAGAAAGGGCGCGAGCGAGCTTTTCGAGCACTGCTACGGTCGGGTTTTCTAAGCCACGCTCAAGCCGGCTCACATAGGTTCGATCGATCCCAGCGTCCACCGCAAGAACCTCTTGCGAGAGCCCGTTTGCGACTCTTAGCCGACGAATATTTCTTGCGACCAGGGCGCCTGCTTTCAACCCAGCGGGCCTTACCGTTGGATTCATCCGGACGAGGAACGCTAGAGCTCCTCAAGACGTCTTCCTCGTAGAAAGACCGCCCGCGTAGTTACACACGAGCGGCGGATCTCAACCGAGATAAGTATGAATGTCCTCCAACGTGGCGTTGAAACGTGCGCCCAAGACGACGAAGTTGCGCTCGGCCTCAATGAGCATGTATTCGCCGTGGTTGTCCGCGCCAAAGCGGACATCAACGGTAGCGATGTTTGATCACCGCTTATTTCGGGACGGAGGCGGTTGGAGCAAATCCATGTGGCTGACCCCAAGTGCCTTCGCCAACTCGTAAAGGGTAACGATTGTCGGGTTACGGCGGCCGGTCTCCAAGCCGCTAACATATTGCTGGCTGAATCCGGAAATTTCGCTGAACTGCTCCTGCGTCAGGCCCTTTTCGAGCCGGATCCGCTTAACATTTTGAGCGACCAATCTGCGCATATCCATGCACAGAATGAAAAATGATTACATACTTTAAGTTTACCAACTATAATATGTGGAAACGGGTACCCAGATAAGCCTTTCAGGCCGCCGGTACCACTAAGTAGGCAGTTTTTGGGTCACAATTGCTCTTTCGGGGAACAAATTTTGAGGAAACTTTTTCTCCTTGGATTGCTTCCGCTTGTGTCCTGCTCGCCTATCCAGCAGCAAACGCAATTATCGACACCGTTGTCCCGGAGCCTCGTTGCCGGTGTGGGCGACGTTGTATTCCGCGCCGAAGGCCGAGAGAACATGCCGAACGCCTTCGGCGCTTCGGATATTTTTGGGCGAACAAGAAGCACCGGATTTACGACCATCCAGTACGGTGGCATTCAGGGAACCAAGGTCGTCTTGTTGCGAAGTGGTGTTGTCACCCAATCCGATGCCACCACAATGAATAGCACCGCCGTGATCTTGCCAACCCAACAAAGGTCCGTGATGTCCGGAAGTGTCGGGAATACGCCCGTTTCAGCTACCTCAACCACGAACGGGATGGTCTATATTCCAGCCGCCGGCTCAACTTCAACCAATATGCAGCAGCCGACCATCCCAATATTGGTTGACTGGAAATCTAATCCCCGAGTGATCGTGTTGGGCCATTCCATCGTTGTCGAAGCGGCGGATGCTACGAGTCTGTCATATCACTTGGAGTGAGACAGTCTCTGGCGCGTGATTTGGTGTCGCACTAAAATAGAGCGGAACAATGGTAACTATCGATCTGTTCGCTCTGCTGTTTTTTACCGTAGCTTTTTCGACCACTATCACTTTGGTGACAAGCTTCGTCGTATCCATCTTCCCCGGCCGTGGTGAAATGGCTCATGACTCTAGAGGGTCGTTTGGTTCGATCGTGATTGCGACGAGTGTTTCTGCATTGGTGATGGGCGGCGCAATTTGGATTGATGGTATCCCGAACAATCCATCGATACTTCCGACGTGCTTGTTAAGCGTCGCCCTAGCAGGCGCTCTTGTCACCGCTGGTTTCTGCGGCAGACTGATAGGGCTTGCTCAGGAGGCGAGTCGTAACCACGGGGCTAGCTAGCCTGTGAAAGCGACAGCCGTGGTCAGAGCCTGCCAAGATTTGGTAGTGTCTAATTTTGGGGAAGTGCTAAGCTAGCACATATTTTTATCTTAAGGTTTCGGAGAGACTGATGCCATTCCTCGCCGAACAACATCTTGCCGCAGCAAAGCTAGTACGGAAAAACGGAGAACCACGATCCGGCGCCGAGCGTGAATTATTTATCCGTAAGTCGAACAGCTTCGTCGCGTGCGTGCGCCTTATGGCAAAGGACCGAGGCGGCATCTGTCTTGACGAATTCGACTGGTCGTCGATTGCGCCCGATTGGAGCTTGATCGAGGATCAAATCCTGCGGCTCGCGCCGCCGTATATTGACAGCCCTCCCCTCACCCCCACTGACTGAGGTTCGTCAATAGGTCGGAATCCGATGGGATCGGCAATCATACGGGCCGTCAGACCCTGAGCCCTTGATATTTTGATTGTAGAACTGGCCCATCGATGGCGCGCTCATCAAGCCGTCGAGCGTCGCAGGCGGTAGCTCGCAGTAATGATAGTACGTGCCGCGCAGGCTGATAATCATGTAGCTCTGGGCTTTGTCGTAACAGACACGCTGAATGAAGCTGCTGCGGTTGATGTCCCGACACTCAAACGTTTTGAGATCGACCGGGCCGCGATATTTCACGTCAACGGTTTCAGAGCGGGCCTCGGCGGTGAACAAAAGGACGATTAGTACTGCCGCTGCTCTAATCATGCCGAGACCATCTGATCTTGTTTCGCTGCACCGCATGCCACGATTTTCAACCCAGTATCAGGCAACGGCCTCTGCAATGCTTTTGCTTCATCCCATGGCGCGCGCATCCACACCGCGCATTCCTCTTCCGTCATCAGGATCACCGGCATCGCCCTCGGATGAATCGGTGCGACCACGCCGTTCGGCTCCGTGGTGAGAAAGCCATACCCTATCGCGCCGCCGTGCGACTTTGAAATTTGTCGTAGCTTTCAAAACTGGATGGCGTCATTTTCCCATCGGGATGGTAACCGACCAACGTCCAATGCCCTTCAAACTTTTCATCCCAAAATGAGATATCCCATCTCTTCTGTTGTTTTAAGTCGAAGAAGATTACATCCGGTCGGCCATCATCGTTTCTGTCAATCGCGTACATAATGCTTTCCGCTTTTGAATCCGGAACGATGTAGTTCGCGTTAGCGTGACCGGTGCAGTTTGTGTCGTAAGCGATAACATTGGCATCATTCTTTTTACTTCGAAATCTGGAAATTTCCTTTAGGGCACACGCGGATTTCGGAGCCAATGTTTCGTTGCTATGGGCTGACCGATCTCCCTTCCGTGCAAGAAATTTCTTAACTTCGTCAACGGACACCGAAAAATTGAGGTTTTCGGAATCTGCCTTCTTAAAAGCATTTACCCCAATCAAAGAGCCAGTCTCACTAATGAGAGGACCGCCGGAATTACCAGGGTTGATGGGTGTCTGAGTTTGGATGACGTCAGCTTTGTGATCTAGCCATTCGAAACCAATTCTGTATTGGCTGACAATCCTTTCGTAAAGGTCCATGCTTGATCATCTGGGTGCCCGATTGCGCTAACGTCTGCGCCGATTGCCGCCTCGCTTAAATCTCCGAGTCGAATTGGAATTTTACCCTTCGGAATATCAGTCACTCGAACTAGTGCTAGGTCCGTGACCTCATCATACTTGATAACTTGGCCGAGCTTTAGGTCATCACGCGTTGCTATTGCTCCTTCGGTGACGGGCTTAAAAACGACAGCCACTTGAGCTTGGCCTTTCACCACATGAAAATTTGTAAGGATTTCGCCAGAATTGCCTATCAAAGAGCCGCTGCCCGACCCGCTGTTAGTCATTATTCGTACAACCGAAGGCGCTGTTACTCTGTATAGTTCCGCATCTCGCGCGCTGCGGTTGCTGCTCGCGGTTTCGGCCGATCGCTCTCCGGACAATTTTTGTATCCGAGCAAGGGGAAGCTCATTCAGCGCATCTTGCGATTCAATTGCGGCTTCAAAGCTCTCGACGGGTTGCTTTTTCAAATGGGAGCCGGAGCTTTCTATGCTTGAAGGGATCGCCGTTCGCAACAAGACCGATTCCTGAGCGAGCGAACCGGACCAAAACGACAAGAATAAAATAACCAACGGGGTATCACGCCGCAGACGTGCCCTTAGCGTTACCACATTCGTCATTTCGATCCGCCTTCCACCGACTTTACAGTGACAATTGCACGGGTAAGCGAAAATTCAATTGGACTATCCTGGCCCTTTCTAAGCACCTTCAGTAAGATCTTAGTGCCCTCTGGACCGCGAATCCTCTCCGTAACTTGTTGTGGCGTAAGTCCGCTCAGGGACTCATTGTCAATTTGAGAAATAATGTCATTCACGGCAATGCCCGCTCTTGCAGCAGGGGAGCCTTCGAAGATTTCCGCAGCTACGACGGAACCTTGGTCGTCCGCAAGTCGGATACCAATGCCAGCATAGCCCTTTTTACAAAACATTTCTTGCATGGCGGCAGCCGGTGAAGTTGGCTCGACCTCAGAAAAGTTTACATGGGCGGGATCCACGAATCCCATTCGCACAAGTCGATTCGATGCATCCCAATGTTCTGTTCTTGTAATTGCAAATTTGTTTGAATCACATCTTAACAAGATAAGGTCTACTTCCTCACGGTAGTTTGGTGGGTCTGGGATGGACACACCTTCTGAAAACAACTCCTTCACGTTGCGATCGGCAAAATTTTTAAAAATGGTGATTATTTCTAGTTGATTGGGATCGCTTCGGCTCCTCCGAGGCGGCGCGTAAAGTATTTCCCCGTTCCCATCGAGCATACTAGACAGCGAGGTAAAATCCTTCTTGGCCATTTGTTTCTTGCTGACCATTGGCGTGTTCAACGTTGCGTCGCAAGTCATAGTCCTACCAGTCTGCCCGATCGAACCCGGTTGAATCGCAAAGCCCACAGTAGAGATCTTCAGGTACTTTGGATCGCCCCATTTGTAGTGGAAGAGTAGCTCGCCCGCTTCATTGAAAACGAAGTCCTCTGCTGATGCCATGGTCGGCGTGGTGCAGTCGAATACTTGGATTTGCTCCTGATAGGCAGCGCCGGGAAATGATTTTCCAAACATGACTGTGGGCTTAGTTGAATCCAGAAGGTGTTTCGTCTTTGCAACGCCTCTATCGCCGATCCGATGGATTGAACTCAGTTGCACATACTGCGGTAGATGTTGAGCACCGATTTCGTACAGGGTCCACTCTGTAAATTCCGATCGCTTCAGAGTTTCTATCGCTTGCTGAACTTCAGATCGTTTAGAAGAATCGGGATATTTCTGCAGGAAGGTTTCAAGCGCCTCTGAATTGTTTGTCTGCAATGCTATCTGGAGTTCATCGGCCTCGGATTGGACAGCTTGCTGAAACACATCGGTCTTGATCGTTGTGGCTGAGCTCGTCGAGCAATTTGGCGCTACACATACTATATTCTCAAGGGAGGCATATTTGTACGGCCGCTGCGCATTCTTTGTAACTAAGCGAACCTCCTTGGTGACGAAGGAAAACATATCGTCGATCGAAATTGGCTTTTGCATATTTCTAAGCAACGCTTGAGTGAAAGGGCTATGATTGCCATTACCGTCGTCGGCAACCGCACCGGCATCGGTGGCGTAAGCAATGAAAACGCCTCCACCAGATTTTTGCTCAAAATTCGAAGAGGATGCGGGGGCAAGTCCCGCCGGAGAACTACCGCGGCCTCTGACAAGATTTTTGAACAATACCGGATTATCGCGGCAAGCATCAAGGAATACGATCTTTGTGTTAGAGGCGATGCTATTGACGAGATCATCGACCTTCAAGCTTGCGAATTGGATATCAACTTCGGTGCGTGGAATATCGATATCTGTCGGAAGCAGGTAGTTGTTGCCGTTTACCTGTGCGCCATGACCCGCATAAAATACTAAAGCTACGTCTGCTTTGGTGGAGTCGCTGGCAAATTGTCGCACCTCTCGTCGGAGACTTTGCTCAGAAGCGTCCAGTAACAAATGGGTTTGGTAGCCCATCTTGCCCAATACGTCGGCCACAGCGCGGGCGTCGTTCGCGGGATTAGAAAGCTTTGGCAGGTTGATGTAACCGCTATTACCTATGACAAGTGCAAGACGCGTTTCACGGGACGGGGCAACGGAGCTGGTATCTTTCTGCTCGGTTTTGGGTTGTTGAGCCGCCGTCGTGGTTGCAGACGGGCCGTTCGATGGGTCGGGTGGAGCAGAAGCCGGCTGCGTAGTCTGTACCCCAGAAAGAGCTAAGCTAACGTCCCCTCTCAAGCGGTTGGTGGCGACGTTGAATTCCCCGAAAGTGATTTTTCCTGCATAAAGTTCAGCAATGTTTGCATCTTGGCGTCGGTCTATACCATGAATCATCGCAGTCACTTGTGGAGGCAGAGATTCATATGCATCGACATAAGCAGCGCGACACTTCTCCAACGCTTTTATTGCCAAATCTGCGACCGGTTTGTCCTTAAGCTTAAGCTTTTCTGTATTTTTGAGCATCGCAAATGTGGGCTTGTCCTCGCCAAACGGAATCTTTGCGCGCAGAGGATTCAAGGCGTGGTCCGCCCATATGGCTTTGCAGACTTCTTGTGCCTTCGCAAAATTATTCTTGAAGGTGTTTTCGAAGCCAATCGGGTCCGATTGCTGAGCTTGGATGCCAGCGTCGGGTGAGCAGAGGAAGACTGCAAACAAAAGTATCAAAACGCCGACACGCATATGACACCTCACTCTAGGTAATCTGCGCTAATCTGCTGGGGCTGGCTAGAGGTCATGTGCAAACGCTGCGAATCCCGAGGTTAGCGAAAGCGGCCGCAGGAAGATCCCATCCAGCCCCCCAAGATTTCCTTTGCTCGCCGTCCGGCCATAACCAGTTCGTGGCTGTTTCCTCCAGGTCTAGGGCGGTTCTTGTGGTGCTCGGCGCAATATTGGAGAATTTGCGCCGTTTGCAGCCTTCAGGGCCTTGCATCGGGCGGCACGGCTACGTTTGAGTTGGTGGCAACAGCCTCGCCCGCGAATTTGCGAAGGCGCAAAAGTTCGAGATCGGCACCGGTAAGCCGGCCGACCGCAGGACGATATGGCCAGACCCAGCGAATCGCATGGGGCGCTTGACCTGCCAGCGGCATTCGCCTGGCGACGTTTTATGGGAAAACCCACAGGGGCGCGGCACCTCAATACGACAGGCGGGCACCAAGACAGCCCGCACCGTCGTTGCCGTGATCGGGCGCGCGCTCTGGCGCAAGCAGTAGCTCGGCACCGGCTTTAGTCCGCTTTATCCTCAACCTCCCTCCAGAATAGTCGAGCCATGGTAGTCGCCTTCCGAAACATTCTCAGAATGCCTACTAAGACGCCGATTAGAGCGTTGCGCAAATAGGCGCGGTAATGAAAGGCCAGAATCAAAAGCCCTGTCGCGACCAATATTGCGCCGCCGACCAGAATCTCTTGTTGATGCAATTCATAGTAGCTGGGCAATCTGGCTCCCTCGTTCGGCTGAGGGCGCATTGAAATCGACTGGTCCTTTTCGAATAAATCAAGAAAGCTCATGGGACCACCCCTCTATTGTCTATCGAAAGGTCCGGATGACATCGGTGCCGATTTCCATGAACAGGCGTCGGTCGGTCTGGCCAGCGCTGTACAGCCATTCATGTTCGATGAGCGACATCGCGGCATTTATACGCTCGGCGGACCGAGTGACCTTGCAAGAGATTTTGATGAGGCTCAACGAACGGAACCGCCGTTGCCCGATACCCCGTCTCTGCGCTATCGCCCGCATGTCGCCATCTAGCGCAACGAGGATCGCGTCGTTTGCCCTCTGCTGCGGCGCAGACTAGAGGGTCCGGCGACCCGGTTGCGACGGCTTCACGCAGCCGAATTACATGATGACCGCAGGCGGTAAAGCAATCTCCAACGGAATCAGGAACGCCCTCATCTGTAAAAATTCTCAGAGTAGGACGAGCGGTCGTCACGCAGCCATACCATCGCCCTTGTGCTTGATGGCGGCCTTCACATCCTCTTCGGTGAGAGTGGGGTATTCCTTTAGAATTTGCTCGACCGAATAGCCGTCTTCCGAAAATTGCTTAATCGTGGCGACGGGAATGCGAGTTCCTGCGATAACAAGCGCATTGTGACTGACAAACCTTGCTCTTTCAATTTTTCCCGTCTCCCGGGACTTACTTAGGGTTTCGATATCGCGGCGCGTGTCGGAGATCACAACCGAAAGCGGCATATCGATAATGTACTGCTTGCTTACAATCTCTCGATACTGGTCGGTGTCTTTCTCAACGAAAATGACTTTCTTATTGAGAACAAACAGCGTGGTCGTCGTCCATTTTGCATCCGACAGGTGGGAAAGTTCATCTGCCACCTTCCGCAGATGTTGAAGAGGGACACTGTATTGGTTCCGAAGAACGTTCAGCACCCTCAGAGACGCAACATCCTTGAAGGAGTAAATACGGCTGTACGCATCGCGGCGATCTTCGGAGGCGAACGCCGGTCGGAAAAATCCCGTGCGATCCCAATATCGAAGTTGCTGCTTGGTGACGCCGGTCAGGCGCTCAACCTGCTCATCGCTGAATGCAGTGATTACGGTTTTGCTTGACATGGTCGCGGCACAGTATCCTACCCGGCCCAGGACGGGAACACACAAAATAACCCTTACAAGACAACGCTTAGAGAAGGATTAAGGTTCGGTCCGGCGCAACGAATCACACTGGCGGCCAGCCGAAGTCCGCTTCATGGAAGCAATGTGGCTATCGATAACTAAAACCGCTCATTGCCCTCGGAATGCCGGTAGCGTGACACACTGCGTCGGTCTTTGGTGTAGGTTACGGCCTTGATCTGAAAGACCACGAGTTTTTGAACGTCCAATTTCAAGGTCGCCTCCCCATAAACAAGGTCGTCTGCCTGCTCGTCGTTCGGGTTGTCTATTGGTGTAGATTCGAGAATTTCTGCGAAATTGGGTCGCCCCGCGGCCGCTTTCCTCTTAACCGGCTTCGGTGCTGGCACCGTTTCCTCCCAGACGGTTATGCTGTCATCATAGTCGTCGTCAGTCGCCCATCCCATGTTGATGCTAACCTTCGTCCCTTCGGGAAGCGCGTAAGGCGCCACGCCCGCCGCATGGTGAAACAGCACGACGTTGCGCCCCTCGCGCGCTGTTTGAGCCGAATGGAAGATGATGCCGTCAAGTCCTGGCTCGACGCATGATGCAAGGTATTCCGAGACAGCTTGCGTCGGCAGATATTCGAACTCCTCGTCGCGGGGCATTATCGGCCGGCTGATTTCCTCTACCAGCCTGCGGAGGAACGCCGCGTGATTTGAACGGGTCGTGAATTGCGGGTGGAACCAACTGAGATTGGCAGCAACCTTGGTCAATAGATCGAGATCCAGAATCCTGATAGGTTTGATGATTTCGAAGCGCCCCACAACGACATAGCTGCCGACGGGCGCGCGAGCTTCCGCGACGCAAGTATCCGCCTCAAGCGCGCCATAGAAGACCGAGATGCCGGCGGCGTTCATGCGTCCGGCGCGCGCTAAGCGCCAAGGCGGAGGTCCAAGTCTTTGGACCGGCTTCAAAAGCATGTCCTGAAGCTCGGCACCCGAGTAGGCAACGCGTCCCCGGAAGAAGAACCGGGCCTCTTCGGTTGGTAGGACCTCCTTGATCGCCGATTCTCCTTCCCAGGTTTTCAGGTTCGCGAGATCGCCGAAAATTTCATCGAGCGCTACCTGTGCGGATCGCCCAAAAAAACGGGAGCGGGTCTTGATCTCCGAACGAAAAAATTCCCAACTTTCGTGAAAGCCGCCTGTGTCTGGTCGGCCTTCCTCGTAATAGGTGTCTGATCCGAAGGGGTCTTCATAGCCACCGTCATGCGCGTCCCAAGAAGTCTGTTCAGATAGGCGGTCGCGGACAGCTTCTGCGACATTTTCGTCAAGTTCAGCAATTCCTGAGATCACGTCGGTGACCGATGCACCCCTCCGCTCCCAATCCATCTCCCTATCGTAGACGAAACCCTCCTCATCACCCGGGTCGCTCGGAGTTACTACAAAATGCTCCTCAATAACGCCGCGCACTCGCCCCGCGAGTTCATCCAAAGGCCAAGCCTCGCGGGACTTGCCGCAAAAATGGCACTGGCGATTGCTGCCTTCCCGACGAATTTCATCTTTCAAGAATGAATCGCCGATGCAACCGAAGCAGATGTAAACGTTGTCGCTGTCGTCCTCGTGAGCCATTAGGCGTTTCTCCGCCTACGAAGAACAGCACGCCCCGGGACTGCGATCAATCCTGGTGCTAGTGGTTCACATGCTAGGAACGGGTCTAGGGCGAAGAGGCACTCGACCCGGAGGGCGGGCAACGGTTAAGCGCGCTGGCGGCCTTCCTGACGGTGGGGAGCGGGCATCGCGTAACGCAGTGTTACCGTTGCCTCTCGGGTTAAGCTGCGCTTCAATGGTTGGCATGCCCGAACTGACCCGCCAGATCGTGCGACGCGCGGACACGGAAGACAAAGCGGTTTAGTCGAGGTTCGTCGTAAAGCGAGACGATAGCCATGAGGTGGGTCATAACCTTGGTATTTTTATGTTTTGGCGCAATGTCAGCGCAGGCGGCCGAGCCTTGGCCCGCGAACGTTTGCAAAGAGCTTGCAGTCGAACAGCTCGAAAACACAATGTGGGGGGCAGTTCCGTGGCTGCGGGGCGTCGCTAGGGATGCGCTTCTTTCTATGCAACACGCGCACTGTGGCATCGACATCCGAGTGAAGTACACCGCGGACTCAGCGGCGATTGCCGCCGAGGCGGAAAACCCTCGCCCCCAAGGTCCGCGCCCAAAGAATTGCGTCATCATAAAGCTTGAGGGCGGCCTTTCGACCGTGAATTGCCCGTAGGACGGCGCTCATGCCGAAAATAGGCTGGCAGCGTCTCTTCGACGATCCGATACCGCTCCCGAACGGACGCCAGCTTGTCACGCTCCGCGATGCTGCGGAATACATCACCAAGCTATTGAAGACTGAACACGAAGCGCCGGAATGGCAGGCCGCGATGCAGGCGCTTCTGTTGGTCGCGGAGCATGACGGGCCGACGATGTTCGCGCGGATCGGGATGTTGCGGGCGCTGAACCACGGCAAGCCAAATCCGGCGACAGGACCGCGCGCGATGACAAGGCCTCGCTTCGTTCGCAGGGCCACCCAGAGGGCCGCCCGTTAGTTTATTGGAGGCTCCGGCTTCCCCCTGCTCGCCGTTCACAATCCGCGCACTGGCAACGCACTCTGACGTTAACAATCGTCGGCCGGCTGGCCGGAGCCTTTGACGGATTGGTCGCCCGGAGGCAAGCTACCAGAGGGGGAATCTTTCTGGAGGGGCAATCGTGGCTGACGAGGACAAAGACAGGCCTGATCCGATTAGTCCGCTCGATATACGTTCGGTTAGCCCGCTCGCGCCCGGCGCGGGACCTCTGAGGGCTTCCGCGCCGCCTAAGGGACCGCCTCCACCCCCTCCAACGACAGAGCATGTTTTGCAACGCGGCGACTTGGGCCAATACGGCTACAGAACCAGAGCCGACGAAACACTACCACCGGTCTTACCTCCAGTGCCTGATCCATCAAGCGGCCAACCGATGCATTTGCGAGACAGGTGGCTTTTTCTCGTTCTCGCTTGGATGCCAATTCCAGCTGGCATTTTCGTTGTTGGATTTGTTGCGCTTTACAGCGGCGCTCCTCATTGGGGAGCCGCCGGCATTTTTATCGGGTTGCTGGGCATGAGTGCAGCAACACTTCATCTCTGGGAAAACAAGCCACGCTCGCCGCATCCGGGTCCGTTTCAAATATGCTGCGCTGTTTTGACGTGGCTTTTCGTGGGCTGGCAAACATGGTTGGTCTTTCACCATCCGATGCAGGGCTATACGCAAACACAACTAGATAAAGCGGTTGAAGATGGGAAGGCCCCAATCCAATCCAAATTGGATGACGCAAATCGGCAGTTGGAGGGCGAAAAAATAAAATCGCTTATCCCATCAATCGGCCCAGTTTCTGGCGGCCAAGTGGTAAGTGAGCTGAGGGACCTGCGCACTCAAGTGGACGAATTGAAGCGCCAAAATGATGCACTTCGTCAAACGCCCCCGACACCTTCGTTCAACCACGATAGCGGCCCAATCAAGTGGGAGCCGGTCTTGTGGTTTCCCGCACCTTCTGTGAGCGGCGTTAGATTCATCATGCTTCGCGGCGAAAACTCAAGTGGCTCGCCAGTACAATTGAAGTCAGCTTCGTTTACGTCAGCTCTTACGGGAGAAAGCCGCAATCTCAGCATCAATATCCCCTATGGAAATCTTGATGGAGAAAAATTCCCCGTTGGAGACGCAAACCCGATTCCGGCTGGAGCAAAAATACAATTGGTTTCAGAATGGACACCGCCCATATCCGTCCAAGAATTTATGAATAGGTGGGGGAAAATATCTCTTACGATGGACTACGACGACACTAAGTACCGCAAAATAATTGATCCTGAATTTATGAAGACCTCTTTATTGCGCGATATTGTAGGAGCCGACTTAGTCCTTGGGGTTCCTCGGGTGACAAAGAAAGAGTCTGCAAAATGACTCCATTCCCAAAACGAGAACATCTCAATTTGTTGAGGCTCGCTGGCGACGTTTGTCTCTAGCTGAGACAGTTGCCAGTGACCGTCTTTCAGGAATCCGTGGGCACGGGGCCTGACCGGGCACAATGTCAGAGAATGTCCCGTTAGCCGACATGCGGGGACGTGCCACAATCGACGCGAATGACCCGGAAGAGACCTCGCGCTGAGAGAACGCCGCACAATAATTCGAATGGTTTCAAGTTGACGCCAGCGAACCCGGTACGCTTTATAACCCCAAAGGCTGATGTCGAGCTTCGGGAAAAGTGAAAATGTCAAATAGAACATGAAGCCCGATCTCCCCGGATTGCCGACCATGTCGGGGTTGCTGCTCGCCGCCATTCTGACGGCGTGGTTGGGCATTTGGGGGCCGATCAGCCTCGAAGGGCTGGCAAAGTGGCAAACTCTGATAGGCGCATGCATCACCGCAGCTGGCGTCTTTGTTGCTGCTTACAATGTCACGCGTCAGATGCGCGCAGCCGCCAGGACTAGAGAGGAGGACCGCCTTGAACGGGATATTCCGGGCCTGCAATCCGCCCGCGTCTTCATTGATAGCATTGGACCGATGCTTTTGCCGCCGTTCCGTCACACGGATGGGCTCAAGGCTGTCGAATACGCTGGCGTTACTGACAATGGGCGCGGGCTGCTGAAGGAATTGGAGCGGTTGATCCCGGCGGCGCCCGATCAGGTTCGGCGCGATATTTCCGGGTTGCTATCCTCTGTTTGTCATTACGCTGAGCGAAAGGAATGGTGTCTCGACTACATTCGACGGGTGGAGAGCGGCGCGGCAACAGATGATCATCTTATATCGGCGAGGCAGCAACTTGATGCATGTGAACGACAATATCCCGAAGCCTGCGCTAACTTAATCGACTACAACCATCAACTCGCAAGGCGTATCGTACGCGACAGAGTGCGATTGCTGCTTTTGCGCCGCCAGCACGAACGCCAGCTTGGGCTTTAGGAATTTTAATATCCGCTTTCTCGTCGCCGGTATGACCGCTATCGGCACTTTCAGACATAGCCCGATGCCCGAGTTGATCTGGCCGCAGCAAAGCTAGTACGGAAAAACGGAGAGCCACGATCCGGCGCCGAGCGTGAATTATTTATCCGTAAGTCGAACAGCTTCGTCGCGTGCGTGCGCCTTATGGCAAAGGATCGAGGCGGCATCTGTCTTGACGAATTCGACTGGTCGCCGATTGCGCCCGATTGGAGCTTGATCGAGGATCAAATCCTGCGGCTCGCGCCGCCGCATATTGACGGCCCTCCCCTCGTCCCCACTGACTGAGGTTCGTCAATATGTCGGAATCCAATGGGTCCGGCAATCATACGGCCCGTCAGACCTTAGGCCTTGATGTTTTGATTGTAGAACTGGCCCATCGATGGCGCACTCATCAAACCGCCCGCGTTATCCCCCCGCGAGCGGCGGGTTTCACCGGCACCCCACCCGAACATGAATGTTGTTAAGAAATGGGTGTCCACGATTACCTGATGTTGAGCAGGTACCCCGAAGAATGATCTGATAGTGCCTCGCGGATAGGGCGGCCATCCGACAAGCCGAGCAGCACACTCAGTTTCCGCGCCTCTTTCCAGTGCAGCGCGAGTGCAGCGCCAGTGGCTAAAGTTCAAGATGAATGGGACGAACCGGCAGTCGATTGGTTGCCCCTTGGAAAAGCCACGTTCAAATTTGGCATTGCGACCCATGGCGGACCTCCCGATGTTCAGCAAAAACCCTTCCATGAGTTAACCTATCCCGATATCGTGGACGCTACCCAGATTTCCTTTTCGCAGAATCAATTGACAGAACTGCTTGAGAAGCAAAGTGGCGCGCAATCGGTCGAGATTGACCAAGCCAATGCAAGCTTTACTTTCAATTTTCACGTTGGAGGCGTTGAGTCGGCGACAGGCGGCACGCCTTGGGCGATCCTTCGAGAATTCATGCCGGTCAACATTGACCCGCGGATCGAGGCTGAGGCACTGTTCGCTACAGAAGGCATCGTGAGAATTAGGGACGAGGATGTCGAAAAGAACGCGAAACAGTATGCTGCCGTTCGCAGAGCGACAGGTTTAGTGTGGCGTCAACACATGCTGGTAGCGTTTGATCGCGCCGTCGCTAGTGGCGCGGTCTTGTTGTATGCACGACCTCAAAGCATCTCGGCAAAAATTGAACGACTGCCCGCAGACGCTTGGCCTCTCCTTGACGTTATCGATTGGCAGAACGGGGTAGCAATCGCCCCAGACGGCACGGCATATTGGTCGCTTCATGCTGGCCTAGCTCGAAAGCAAACGCTCGCTGCCAAATCGCACGTCGGTTCGCGCCGACCAACCCGCGAAAGGGCACGGCTGGCGATCGTAAGTCTCTACCCCAAAGGGATTCCAGACCCAGCGACCGAGCCCAACAAAACATTATGCCAAAAGGTACAGCATTGGTTGAAGAAAAATGGAATGCCCAAAGCAGGTGACGATTCCATCTTACGAGCCGCCGGGCGGCGCAAATAGCGTAAATACCGCTTTGCTGTCGTTGCCGTATTTGCGGAATGCTTAATCTCACGAATCGTCCCAATCATTGATGCCATCGCTCGCCAATATGCGGGCAGTTGCTGGAAATCCCCGGCTCGCGTTGACGAGGGCACTGTGTTCGGTGAATTGGCATACAATTTTGAGCCGGCCGGCCCGAGTCATGGCTGGCCGACCTTCAATATAGTGACGCGATGACGCTCGACCCTCGCGCAGTCGCTCGAAGCGTGGGCGGCACAGTCACAGGGGACAACATATTGGCCCCCGGCCCTGGCCATAGCGCCAGTGATCGCTCCCTTTCAATCAAGATCGACCCTGGCGCCCCCGACGGGTTCATCCTCTACTCATTTGCCGGTGACGATGTAGCGGCATGCCGCGACCATGTAAGGTCTGCGCTCGGCTTAAAAACGGCGAAAAGAGTGAACTTGAAGCCCCAACCGAGCGCGGCACTGTCCGCTATCGGGTCCGTCAATCACTCATCTGAACGCATCGGTTTTGCACTGCAACTCTGGCGCGAGGCGCGCGACCCGCGCGGGACCCTGGTCACCGACTACCTTTCATCACGTGGGCTAACCCTGCCGGATGATGTCGCGAGTGACGTGATCCGATTTCATCCAGCGTTGACGTATGATGGGGGCACCACCTTCGGCATGGTCGCCCTGTTCCGCGACATCCGCACCAACACACCATGCGGGGTGCATCGAACGTTTCTCGATGCTCGGGGGTGCAAACTCGGCCGAGGGATGCTCGGCAGAGCAAAGCAGGCTGCGATCAAGATTGACGCCGACGAAAACGTAACCATCGGCTTAATCATCGGTGAAGGTTTCGAAACCAGCCTTGCCGCTCGGCTCGCCGGTTTCTGTCCAGTTTGGGCCGCCGGTTCTGCGGGTAGCATCACTAACTTCCCTGTATTGGCCGGGGCCGAGGCACTCACCATTCTTGGCGAGGTCGGCGACGGCGGGGTTAACCACCGCGCCAGCCAAACATGTGCCGCTCGGTGGATGGCCGCTGGACAGGAAGCATTTATCGTCACGCCGTTGGTGGGGGACGATCTCAATGATGCATGGCGCGAGGTCGCGCGATGAATAAGGAACTTCCACTTCCTGATAACCGCCTCAACGGCAAAGTAAGGCTGGAGCAGGTAGTGGTGCCGATCAAGCGCGACGTGTTGCGCGTGGCACTCCTCGATAGCCTCGTCCAGCAGCCGGACGCAAAAACTGAAATTAGCCGGCTCGCTGGCCTCGAAAAGCTGGAATACGAGGGCGAGCGCAAGCAGGCTGCCAAGCGTCTTCAACTTCGTATCACCGCCCTTGATGGTTTGGTCGCAGCAGAACATGGTGAAGTTGATGGTGGCGACAAGCAAGGCCGCGCCTTAAACCTGCCCGAGCCGGAGCCGTGGCCCGACCCCGTTAACGGGGCCAACGTGTTAGATGAACTTTCCGCAATCGTCCGACAGTATGTCGTCTTGTCCGCATCCGCAGCGGATACGGTGGCCCTGTGGGTGGCGCACACCTACTTGATTGGCGCGTTTGGAATTTCGCCCCGGCTTGCCATCACCTCGCCGGAGAAACGCTGCGGCAAGACGACGTTGCTGGACGTGCTGGCACGCCTCGTCGTGCGCCCCCTTCCGACCTCGAATGCGACAACGGCGGCAATTTTCCGAGTCGTAGAGATGGAGCAGCCCACTCTGCTGATCGACGAGGCCGACACGTTCTTGAAGGAGGATAGTGAGCTCCGAGGCATCCTCAATTCAGGACATCGGCAAGGCGGGAGCGTCCTCCGTGTAGTGGGTGAGAATCACGAACCGCGATCATTCTCGACCTATTCGGCATGCGCTATTGCCCTTATTGGCAAGCTGCCGGAGACGCTTACCGACAGGTCGGTAGCAATCGACCTGCGGCGACGGCGTCCCGACGAGCAAATCGAAGCCTTCCGGTTCGACCGAACAGGCCCTCTCGACCGTGCGGCTCGCCGGGCGGCGAGATGGGCTTTGGATTACGCCAATCTGGTCTCCGGCATCGACCCCACTATGCCGGCAGGCGTGTACAACCGCGCTGCCGACAATTGGCGGCCTTTGCTCGCTATCGCCGATGCCGCCGGTGGCGGATGGCCTGAACGCGCCCGCCGCGCGGTTAAGGCCGCAGGTGCCGGCGCAGGCGACCATGACCAATCGGTTCGCGTTATGCTGCTGGCTGACATCCGCAACATGTTCGCCAAGCGCAACGTGGATCGTCTGGCATCGGCCGACATCGTTGAGGGGCTGGTCGCCATCGAGGGTCGACCTTGGCCGGAATGGAAAGCCGGAAAGCCGATCACGCCGACCGGCTTGGCCCGCCAATTGGCACGGTTCGGGATCAAGCCGGACAGCCATCGCATCGAAAGCCGGACGCCGAAAGGCTATCTGCTTGCCCAGTTCGAGGACGCCTTTGCCCGCTATCTTCCTCCTGCAACCGCAACACCGCAACAACCGTGATGAAACAACCGTTTCCGATCAACCCGCAACCGCAACAGCGCTTTTTCATGTTGCGGTTCGAGAAGCGTAGAAAGCTTGGTGGAATGGGTCTTGTTGCGGTGTTGCTGATCGGAAGCAGCGGTGACGGCGGCACGCCATCGTCCCCGGCATACCGGGCCTCCCCGGGGGTCAGAGATTTTTCGAGGTCAACCCCATGAACGCAGACTTGGCCCAGCGGCTCGCACAGGCAAATGACACACCGCGCTGCGCGGCCAGAACCCGCTCTGGTTCGCCTTGCCGGTGTCCGGCCATGCCGAACGGAAAATGCCGCATCCACGGCGGCGCCAGCCCCGGAGCGCCCCGTGGGGCCGCGAACGGCCGCTACGTCGATGGCTATTGGACCCAACGAGCCGTCGAAGAGCGCCGGTTTATCCGCTTGCTGTTGAAAGGCGACCTGATCGGGAGGGGCCATGAACAAGCCTAGGACAAACGTCCCGGCAATGCCCCGCCGGCGGCGCCGATCCGCCACGATCAAGATCGGGGGCATCCAGGGCAACGTCGTGTCATTCACCTCGCCCGGCACCGATGACCACGTATGGCGAGAGCAACTTAAGACCGCTTTGGGCACGCTGTCCGACGCATTCGTCGACATGGCGCTTCACCATCTTGAGGGCGCGGCTCGCATGCCCGGCGCTGGCCCGTCTGACATGGCGATCAACGGCGCGCTCGGCATCATCGCTGCCTTCGCACCCCAGAACGAAATGGAAGCTGCCTTGGCCGTGCAGGCCGCCTGCACGCACATGGTGGCGATGGCGATGATGGCGCGGATCGGAGGCGGTCACGGGTCCGATCGCCGCCTGCCCGGCTTGGCCTCGGCCTCGGCCAAGCTGCTTCGCGCCTATTGCACCCAGATCGAGACCTACCGGCGCCTTCGGTATGGTGGCGATCAGAACATCCGCGTCGAGCACGTCCATGTCCACGAAGGTGGCCAGGCGATCGTCGGGTCGATCAATTCGCGAGCGCCCGAGGTCGAGCGGTAAGATGAGCCGCACGTGCGCCAAATTTACGCAAGCCGACGTCGCCCGCACGATCAGGGCGGCGAAGCAGGCTGGCGCTGGCGCGGTTGAATTGCTGCCGGACGGGACGATCAGAATTCGTTTGGACGGACTGGAAAAGCCCGCGCAGCCGGTTGAACCGGATCGGGAGGTTGTGCTTTGATTCCCCCCATGCCGCGCCCTCGCCCACCGCACCTCCATCGGGAAGCCAACCGCCACGGCCGGGTGATCTGGTATGTCCGTTTCGGCAAGGGACCGCGCGTTCGCATCAGGGCCGCATACGGCACACCGGAATTTGAGGCGGCCTATCAGTCCGCGGTCAGGGGAGAGCGGCCACGCGGCGCCGGTAAGGCCGCACGTGGCACCCTGGGATGGCTGTTCGATCTCCACCGGCAGACCACCGCCTGGACCGACCTAGCAAAATCCACCCGCTACAAGCGCGAAAAAATCATGATGCGGGTGCTGGACACCGCCGGACACCAGATGGTGTCGGCGATCAATGAGGCCCACGTCGTCGCAGGACGCGAGCGGCGCGCGGCGACGCCGGCTTCCGCCCAGGCCTTCATCGATACGCTGCACGGGCTGTTCAAGTGGGCCGTCAGCGTGAAACTCGCCGCGAGCGACCCGACACACAACGTCAAGGTCAAGACCAGGTCGAAGCGCAGAGGTGGCTACCCGCCGTGGACCGACGAGGACATGGCAAAATTCGAGGCGCGCTGGCCGCGGGGCACCCGATCGCGGGTGATCTTCGACATCCTCGCCTATACGGGCTTGCGGATCGGCGACGTAGCGATGCTTGGCCGCCAACACTTAAAACAGCGCACCATCGTGATCGACGGGCAGCCGGTGCGCCGGACCGTGATCTCGATTGACAGCGAGAAGACGGGTATGCGGGTCGAGCTGCCGCTGTTGCCGCAGCTGGAGGCAACGCTCAACGCCGGGCCCACCGGCGACCTCGCCTTCATCGTCACCCGGCGTGGGACGCCGTGGACCAAGGGCGCGCTGGGGACCGAATTCGTGGCGGCGGCGCGAGCAGCCGGGGTGGCCGGAAAATCGGCCCATGGCATGCGCAAGGCGGCTGCGACCCGGGCTGCCGAGAACGGCGCGACCGAGCGCGAACTGGAGGCGATCTTCGGCTGGTCCGGGGGGCGGATGGCGACGCTCTACACCAAAAGCGCGAACCGAGGCAGGCTTGCGGCGGGGGCCATCGGCAAGCTAGACCGTGGCGAGACCGAAAATAGAACATCTATTCCCGCACCTATGGCTGAGGTGCGGGCGGGAAGCCGGAAAAGCGAATAATATCAGCCGCTTAATTTTCAGAAAGAAGACGGACCCATGCTTCGAGGAATGCGGAAAGCCTCATCAAACTGGCTCGGCAAGACCATTATGGCCGTCGTGATGGGGGTTTTGATCGTCAGCTTCGGAGTCTGGGGTATTGCCGACATCTTCAGGGGTTTCGGACAATCGACGTTGGCCACGATCGGCCACACCGAGATCTCCACCAATGAATTCCGCCAGCTCTACACCGAGAAGCTGCAGCAGATCGGCCGCCAGTTCGGCCGCCCGTTGACGACCGAACAGGCCCGCGCCTTCGGCATCGATCGGCAGGTGCTGCAGCAAACCATCGCGGAAGCGGCCCTTGACGAGGAAGCGCGGCGGCTGGGACTAGGCCAGTCCGACGCCGAGACCATGCGCACGATCCTTGCCGACCCCAATTTCAAGAGTGTCGGCGGCGCGTTCGATCCGGCACGCTTCCAGGCCGTGATCCGGCAGTTCGGCTTTACCGAGCAGCGCTACATCGCCGACCAGCGCCGGGTGTCGCTGCGGCGCCAGATCGCAGGCTCGCTGTCCGCGGGTCTCGAACCGCCGAAAACGATGATCGAGGCGCTCAGCCGCTTCCAGAACGAGCAGCGGTCGATCGAATACGTCAGGCTCGACGCAGCCCAGGCCGGAACGATCGATCAGCCGTCGCCGGAAGCGCTGGCTGGCTATTTCGACGACCACAAGACCCAGTTCCGTGCCCCCGAATATCGCAAGATCGCCTTCGTCATGGTGACACCGGAAGAGATCGGCAAATGGTCCGATGTCTCCGATGAGGATGCGAAAAAGCTGTTCGAGCAGCGCCGTGACCGGCTCGGAACGCCGGAAAAGCGCGAAGTCTCGCAAATGGTGTTTCCGAATGCGGAAGAAGCCGCGGCGGCGCGCGGCCGTATTGCGTCCGGATTGTCGTTCGACGACCTCGCCAAGGAGCGCGGGCTCAGCGCTTCCGACGTCGACCTCGGCGTGGTCGCGAAATCGGCCATCATCGATCCCGCGGTCGCCGACGCGGCCTTTTCGCTGCCCTCCGGCGAGGTGAGCCAGCCGGTGCAAGGCAAGTTCGGCACGGCCCTGGTCAAGATCGGCAAGATCGAGCCCGGCGTCGAACCCGCCTATGAAAACTTCGCCGCCGGTCTGAAGAAAGAGATCGCCACCGAACGCGCGCGCACCAAGGTCGCGGAACTGCGCGACAAGATGGAGGACGAGCGCGGCGGTGGCGCGAGCGTGATTGAAGCGGCAAAGAAGCTCGGCCTCGCCGCCGTCACCATCGATGCCGTCGACCGCTCCGGCCGCCTCCCCAACGGGCAGCTGGCAACCGACATCCCGCCCGGTCTCGACGTCGTCTCGCAAGCCTTCAACAGCGACGTCGGCGTCGACAATGATCCGATTTCATTCAAGGGCGGCTATGTCTGGTACGACGTTCTCGGCGTCACTCCGTCGCGGGAGCGCAATCTTGATGAGGTCAAGGTCCAGGTCGAGGCGCGATGGCGTGATGACCAGATCGCGAGCCGCCTCAAGACCAAGGCGACGGAGATGGTTCAGAAGCTCGATCAGGGCGGCAAGCTTGCGGACGAAGCGGCAGCCGCGGGGCTGAAGGTCGAAACCGCCAGCGGATTCCGCCGCGATGCCTCGCTGCCCGGCGTGCCGGCCGGCGCGATCGGCGCGGCGTTTCGTACCGCCAAGGACGGCGTCGGCCAGACCGCGGTCGCCGGCGCCAACGAATGGATCGTCTTCCGGGTCACCGACGTCAGCGTGCCACCGGTCGACATGGCCTCCGACGACATCAAAAAACTGAAGGAGACCCTGCAGCGCGGACTGACCGACGAGCAGCTTGCGCAATACGTCACCAAGCTTGAATCCGACATCGGCACGTCGATCAATGAGGCCGCGTTCGCACAGGTGACCGGGGCAAATAATTGAGCATGATCCGGTAGACGCGGAGACCGGTTCTCCGCAAGGGATCATGCCGCAGGATAGATGAGCATTCCGAAAGCAGGCGATGGACGACCTCAAATCTATCATCGGGAAAGTCGCCACCGGCGCGACGCTGTCGCGCGACGAGGCGGCATCCGCTTTCGACAGCATGATGTCCGGCGAAGCGACGCCCTCGCAGATGGGCGGACTGCTGATGGCGTTGCGCGTTCGCGGCGAAACCGTCGATGAGATCACCGGTGCGGTATCGGCGATGCGCGCCAAGATGTTGCGAGTGGACGCTCCCGCCGGCGCGGTCGACGTGGTCGGCACCGGCGGCGACGGCTCCGGTTCGGTCAACGTCTCGACCTGCGCCTCCTTCATCGTCGCGGGCGCCGGCGTCCCCGTCGCCAAACACGGCAATCGCGCGCTCTCGTCGCGCTCAGGCGCGGCTGACGTGCTTTCGTCGCTTGGCGTCAAGATCGACATCAGGCCCGAGCAGGTCGGCCGCTGCATCCGCGAAGCCGGTATCGGCTTCATGTTCGCCCCGTCGCACCATCCCGCCATGAAGAACGTCGGTCCGACCCGCGTCGAACTGGCGACGCGCACGATCTTCAACCTGCTGGGGCCGCTGTCGAACCCGGCCGGCGTCACCCGCCAGATGGTCGGCGTATTTTCAAGGCAATGGGTGCAGCCGCTGGCGCAGGTTCTGAAAAACCTCGGCGCCGAATCGGTCTGGGTGGTGCACGGTTCCGACGGCCTCGACGAGATCACCCTCACCGGCCCGACCTTCGTCGCGGCGCTCGAGAAAGGCAATATCCGCACCTTCGAGGTAACGCCGGAGGAAGCGGGCCTGACACGCGTCGGCGGCGACGCGCTCAAGGGCGGCGACGCCGACACCAACGCGATCGCCCTGCAAAGCGTGCTCGACGGGATGCCGAGCCCTTTTCGGGATGTGGCATTGCTGAACGCCGCGGCGGCGCTGGTCGTGGCCGGCCGCGCCAAGGACCTGCGCGAAGGGGTGGCGCTCGGCACCAAGTCGCTCGACACCGGCACGGCGGCGGCGCGCCTGAAGCGTCTGATCGCGGTCTCCAACAACTGACCGCCGGGGCCTTGCGATGTCCGACATCCTGACCAAGATCGAGGCCTATAAGCGCGAGGAGATCGCGGCGGCCAAGCGCGCGCATCCCCTGGCCGGCCTTGAAGCCAGGGCCAAGGCGGCCTCGCCGCCGCGCGGCTTTCTCGGTGCGATCCGCCAAAAGCTTGCGCACGGCGACTACGCGCTGATTGCCGAGGTGAAGAAGGCCTCGCCCTCCAGGGGACTGATCCGTGCCGACTTCGATCCGCCCGATCTTGCCAGGGCCTATGAGGCCGGCGGCGCCGCCTGTCTTTCGGTGCTGACGGACACGCCTTCGTTCCAGGGCCATCTCGATTTCATGGTGGCGGCGCGCGCGGCCACCGCGTTGCCGGTGCTGCGCAAGGATTTCATCTACGACACCTACCAGGTGGTCGAGGCCCGCGCCTTCGGCGCCGACTGCATCCTGATCATCATGGCGGCACTCGACGACGCCGCGGCGAAGGATATCGAGGACGCAGCTTTGGCGCTTGGCATGGACGTCCTGATCGAAATCCATGAACGCGCCGAGCTCGATCGCGCGCTAAAACTTCGCTCGCCGATGATCGGTGTCAACAACCGCAATCTTCGGACCTTCGAGACCACGCTTGAGACCAGCGAGGCGCTGGCGCCGCTGATCCCGAGTGACCGGCTGATGGTCGGCGAGAGCGGCATCTTTGCATCAGCCGATCTCGCGCGGCTGGCGCGCGTCGGCATGTCGACATTCCTGGTCGGCGAAAGCCTGATGCGGCAGGCCGACGTAGCAGCGGCGACCCGCGCGCTGCTGGCGCGGCCCGATGCGGCCCGCGCGACGGGCACGCGCTGAGCCATGGCGCGCAAATCCTCCAAAGACAAACCCGCTCTCACCCACATCGACGCCCGGGGCGAAGCGCGGATGGTGGACGTCTCGGCCAAGCCGGCCACCGAACGAACGGCGGTCGCGGAGGGCCGCGTCGTCATGAGCAAGGCGACGCTGAAGCTGATCATGTCCGGCAATGCCAAAAAGGGCGACGTGCTGGGCACCGCACGGCTCGCCGGCATCATGGCGGCGAAGCGCACCTCGGAGCTGATACCGCTCTGTCACCCGCTGTCACTGTCGAAAGTCACGCTGGATATTGCGCCGGACCAGAGGCTGCCCGGCTGCGTGGTGCGGGCGACGGTGAAGGTCACCGGCCCGACCGGGGTCGAGATGGAGGCGCTGACGGCGGTGTCGGTCGCCTGTCTCACGATCTACGACATGATCAAGGCCGTCGAGCGCGGCGTGCGCATCGAAGCCATTCATCTCGTTGAAAAAAAGGGTGGCAAGTCCGGGCATTTTCGCGCCGGCGATCGAACTCGCTGAAGCGCCAGTCACGCCCCGCCCGCTTGTCGCGCGAATCTCCGTTAACTCCCCTTTAACTCCAATTGCTAACGTCACTTCCATTTCGGCATCGTATCTATGTGCCGGGCTGGGGCATGGGAAACTGCTGCCGGCATACTGCCATGGCAGCGATCAAGAATGATGACGGCAACCGGCTCCGCCTCCTTCAACGTCAAGGCGTCCCTGAGCGACAATCCGATCCGCTGGCTCATTGTCGGCGGAGTGCTGCTGATCGCCGCAATCGCCATCGGCACCACGATCATGGCCGGCAACTTCCGCGAACGGGCGCTGGACAACAGCAAGCGCGAGCTGGAAAACACCGTGCTGCTGCTCTCGCGCCACTTCGATCAACAGCTCGAGGACTTCGGCGCCGTTCAAAACGACCTGCTCGCCTATATGCGATCGAGCGGGATCGACACCGTCGACCGGTACAAACGGCGGATGTCCAGCGCGGACATCCATCTGATGCTCAAATCCAAGCTGAGCGCATTGTCCTATGTCGGCGGCATCAACATTTTCGACGCGGATGGGATGCTGATCAACTCGTCTTCGATCTGGCCGGTTCCGCCGGTCAGCGTCGCCGATCGGCCCTACTTCAAGGCCTTCAAGAACGATCCGGGGTCGCCCGACATGATGGTCGAGCCGGTGCACAGCCGCATCACCGGCGCCTGGACCACCGTGATTGCGCGCAAGATGACCGGACCGAACGGCGAATTCCTCGGCGTCATCGGCAGGGGCATCGAGCCGGCCAATTTCGAGCAGTTTTTCGCGAGCCTGGCGCTTGGCGAAGACGCCGCGATCTCGATGTTCCATCGCGACGGAACGCTGCTGGCGCGCTATCCCCACGCCGATCGGATGATCGGCCAGAACTTCGGAGAAGGCCCGTTTTTCCAGCATACCCTTTTGACGGCCAACCACGCGACGCTGCGTATCATCAGTCCCGTCGATGGCCAGGACCGGCTGGGTTCCGCTCGCCTCTTGAACGGGTTTCCGATTGTCGTCATCGCGACCACCACCGTGTCCGCCGCGCTGGCGGATTGGCGCGATCAAATCAGGTTTCTGGTCGCGGTCGCCGGGCTGTTCGTACTGGTGATCACGGCCATGCTGTTCCTGGTGGTTCGCAAGCTGTCGCATCAGCACCGGCTGTCGGAGCTGCGGCTGAGGCTTGAAAAGCAGCGGCTGGACACCGCCGTCAACAACATGACGCAGGGCCTGCTGCTGTTCGATTCTTCGCACCGGCTGGTGGTATGCAATCCGCGCTATATCGAGATGTACGGCTTGTCGACGGACGTCGTGAGACCGGGTTGCACTTTCCGCGAGATCATCGCGCATCGCAAGGCCACCGGATCGTTCGTGGGCGACGTCGACGCCTATTGCGCCCGCATCCTGCGCGATATCGGGCTGCGGCAGGCCATGACCATCACGATCCCGGACGGACGTTCGGTCCAGATCGTCAACGAACCGCTGGCGGACGGCGGGTGGGTCGCGACCCACGAGGATATCACCGAGCGCACCCGCGCCGAGCAGCGGATCACCCACCTTGCGCATTACGATGCGCTGACCGACCTGCCGAACCGCTCTTTGTTCCACGAGCGGCTGAAACTCGAACTGGCCCGCATCGCTCCGGGCGAGCGGCTGGCGGTGCACTACATCGACATCGATGAATTCAAGAGCGTCAACGACTCGCTCGGCCACCTGATCGGCGATGAACTGCTGAAATCCGTGGCCGCGAGCCTGAGCCGTTGCGTCACGGCTTCCGATTTCGTCGCGCGGCTCGGCGGCGACGAATTCGCCATCGTTCAGACCGCGGTCAAGGCGGCCGCCGACGTCACCGACCTCGTCGGCCGGGTTTTCGATGCGATCCGCGAGCCCTACGAATGTCTCGGTCATCAGTTGAGCGCGGACGCCAGCATCGGCATTGCGCTGGCGCCCGGGCACGGCGTCGATCTCGACCAAATTCTCAAGAACGCGGATATGGCGATGTATGCCGCCAAATCGGCGGGACGGCGGACCTGGCGTTTCTTCGAACCGGAGATGGATGCCCGGCTCAAGGCGCGCCGCAAGCTGGAAATCGATCTGCGCCAGGCGATCGCCGACGAGGCGCTGGAAGTCTACTACCAGCCCTGCGTCAGCCTCGCCGATAACAGCATCACCGGCTGCGAAGCGCTGGTGCGCTGGCGCCATCCCGAACGCGGCATGATCCCGCCGGCCGAATTTATTCCGATCGCGGAGGAGACCGGCCTGATCAACGCGCTCGGCGAATGGGTGCTGGCGACGGCCTGCGCCGAGGCCGCCACCTGGCCCGGCGACATCAAGCTTGCGGTCAACGTCTCGCCGGTGCAGTTCAAGAGCGGCACGCTGGCACTGAAGATCGTTGCCGCCCTGGCGGCGTCCGGCCTGCCGGCAAGCCGGCTCGAACTGGAGATCACGGAAGCCGTCCTGATCCGCGACGACGAGGCGGCGCTCGCCATTCTGCATCAACTGCGCAAGATCGGGGTCAGGATCGCGCTCGACGATTTCGGCACCGGCTATTCCTCGCTGAGCTACCTGCAGCGCTTTCCGTTCGACAAGATCAAGATCGACCGCTGCTTCGTCAACGACATCGCCGAGCCCGGCGGCTCGTCCGG
>Ga0210389_10000238_pt1 | contig 56198 bp, 58 predicted proteins | sample IncBWH28OmetaG_FD_160127 | JGI IMG/M metagenome (GOLD analysis project Ga0210389, IMG submission 160127) | Forest soil microbial communities from Barre Woods Harvard Forest LTER site, Petersham, Massachusetts, United States - Inc-BW-H-28-O ... | reverse complement strand
TCTGGCATCGTCTTTCCGACGAAGCATAGGATCTTCGGTCTTCAGCCGGACGGCCATGCCGCACCCGAACCGTTGGTCGTGTCGATCGATATTGATCAGCTTGTCCTTTTCTAAGGATCTGAGGTTCCGAAGTAGCTGCTCATTTTGAAAATGTGCGCCAGGGAGGGGAATTGTGAATTCGATCACGGTCAGTTCGCCAACAAACCCAAGCAACACCACCGCCCCGACGCAGTTCCTCTCGGTTGGAGAGAACAAGTACGCCTATCGTCAGTTTGGCTCGGGCCCCGGGCTTCCACTGTTGTTTCTTCAGCATTTCACCGGGACGCTCGACAACTGGGATCCTGCCGTTACCGACGCTCTGGCCCAAGGTCGGTCAGTCGTCCTGTTCGAGAGCGCGGGAATCGGGCGTTCTGTTGGAAGGGTGCCAACCACCGTTGCGGGCATGGCAGATCACGCCATGAAGTTTCTCGACGGGCTCGGTTTGAGCCAGGTCGATGTTCTTGGGTTCTCCCTGGGCGGGATGGTGGCCCAGGTGATCGCATTAAAGCGCCCCGCGCTCTTTCGAAGGATTGTTTTGACCGGTACGGGCCCAGAGGGTGGCGTTGGCGTGGCGATGGACAGGCCTGACCTATTGAAGATCTTCGGAGATCAGAAGATGTCTCCGAGCGAAAAGCTACTCAAACTGTTCTTCGAAACCACTGAAACCAGCCAGTCTGCCGGACGTGAGTTTGTCCAACGACTTGCGCGTCGGAGGGAAGATACGGACACTCCAACCACCGCGGAGGCGGCGGGAGGACAGCTCGCAGCGATGTCTGCCTGGGAGAAGTCCGGAGGCGAACCATACACCGACTTGAAGAAGATCAAGCAGCCGGTACTCGTGACCAATGGAAATCACGACATCATGATCCCCACGGTCAACTCGTTCACTCTCAGCGAGCATCTGCCCAACGCGCAACTCATCATCTACCCGGACTCTGGTCACGGGTCTTTGTTTCAGCATGCCGGACCGTTCACCAATCACCTATCCGAATTTCTCGATCGGAATTGACGAACTTGTCGGCTAACCGAGGTCCACAAGAAAGGAGCCACACAAATGAATGGCACCTATAGAGCAGTAGAGGTGTACGAGCCCGGCAAGCTTCGAGTGGTAGAACGGTCGGTGGCTGAACCCGGGCCAGGTCAAGTGCGGATTCGGGTGGAAGCCTGCGGAATCTGTCACACCGATGCCGCCACAGTAATGGGAGCCTATCCCGGCTTGACCCTGCCACGCGTTCCCGGACATGAAGTGGTCGGCCGTATTGAAGCCCTCGGCAACGGAGTGTCGAGATGGAAGGTAGGTCAACGGGTTGGTGTCGGCCTCATCGCCGGAGAAGACGGTATCTGCGAATCATGCCGTCGCGGAGACATCGTGAACTGTCAGAACCCAGTGACATCAGGAGTCACCACCGACGGAGGATACGCAGAACTGATGACCGCTGAGGCACGCGGCATCTCTTCCGTTCCGGATGAGCTCACATCCCCGGAAGCTGCCCCTCTGCTCTGCGCCGGCATTACCACCTACAACGCTCTTCGCAATGCCAGCTTGCGCGCCGGAGATCTGGTCGCGGTGCAGGGCATCGGGGGTCTCGGTCATCTTGGCGTGCAGTTTGCGCGGCATATGGGATTTCGTACCGTCGCAATCGGGCGTGGACGCGACAAGGAAAAGATGGCGAGGGACTTGGGTGCGCACGTTTACATCGACGCTGCCGCGGAGGATGCAGCCACGGCGCTGCAACGTATCGGCGGAGCGAGAGCGATTCTTGCAACCGGAACCAGTGGTGAAGCTATGGGACCACTTGCGTCCGGTCTTGCAGCCCGCGGAAAACTGATCGTTGTCGGTGTGCCGCAGGACCAGATCCAGCTAAATGCGTTCCCGCTTGTGTTTGGAGGACGTTCGATTTACGGAAGCCTGACAGGTACGCCAATTGACGGCGAGGACACTCTTGCCTTCAGTGTCCTGGAAAATGTCCGCCCGATGATCGAGACATTTCCTCTCGAACGGGCTGCCGATGCTTACGCTCGCATGATCGAGGGCAAAGCACGGTTCCGAGTGGTGTTGGTCACGAAGAACGCGGCCGCTTTGAGCGCCCGGAATGCGGCATGACAAACGACTCATTCCCTACAGCAACAATCCACTCACGAGAAGAGGAGATGAATATGTCTTCTAAAACAAAGCCGAATAAACAAAACGATCTCCACGCGATGCCCAGCCAAACGAGGACGGGAGAGGTTTTGAGAGCGAACGATGCGCGTACCGGGGAAATCAGACTCCGCGCATACGAAATCTATCTCCAACGCGGCGAACAACCAGGCCGTGAGTTGGACGATTGGCTCCAAGCCGAACGCGAACTGGAAGGTGGGGTGCCTGCGCTGACACAGGCAAGCTAGAAAGCGGATTCGCGATATTTGTGGATAAGAAAAGGGACACGGTATGGATATCGGGCTACTCATTCTGAGGCTCACGATTGGATTGACGCTCGCCGCACACGGTATACAAAAGCTATTTGGATGGTTCGGTGGACCTGGGATTGACGCTGTCGGCCAGCTCTTCGCCTCGCTTGGTTTCCAACCAGGCCGGCGTCAGGCGCTGATAGCAAGCGTGGCAGAGACTGGTGGCGGCACACTGCTGGCGCTCGGGTTACTTACCCCGCTGGCCGCGGCCGTGCTTTGCAGCGTGATGCTTGTTGCCGCCGTCAGCGTGCATGTCAAGAAGGGCTTCTTCGTCACCAGTGGCGGCTACGAGTACACCCTCGTTCTCGGTGTGGCAGCGTTGACGCTGGCGTTTACGGGGCCAGGCGCCCTGTCTCTCGACGCTTTGCTCGGGCACTGCCTCAGCGGCACACTCTGGGGTGGTGTCTCGTTTCTCCTTGGTGTTCTCGGCGGGGTAGTCGCTCTCGTTCGACGAAGGCCAATGCCGACGCAGCAATCAGAAACTGATCGGTAGCTATGGAGAGCACTGTTCGAGGGCAGGAAAGGATTACCAATGAAGTTGACGAAGCAAAGTCTTACACTTCTGACATTGGCTGCTGCGATCCCATTCATTGCTGGAATGCTTTTCCGTGGCTTGACCCAGACAACGTCGTTGAATCAAGGTTCGCCGATCCCTGGTGACGATTCGACACAAGTCAAAATAACCCGCGCGATGTCGGCTGGCCCAATGAACGTCACCAAAGCCGCCAGGATCATCGACACCGACGCGCATGGCAAGATCGTAGTTCTGCGCGAGGGCAACAATGGGTTCACCTGTATGCCGGGAAATCTCAAAGTCGTTGGCGAACCGCCCATGTGTGTCGATGCGGCTGCTATGCAGTGGTATGACGATGCCAAAGCTCACAGGCCGAAACCGACGAACACGGTCCCTGGCATCACCTACATGCTCGCCGGTGCCACTCAGCGCAGCGATTCAGATCCCAACGACTCGACGAGCATGCCCATTGAGATAGGCCCCCACTGGATGATCATGTGGCCGTTCGATCCGAATACTACCGGATTGCCGACTACGCACAAGCCGACCGGTGCATACATCATGTGGGCCGGATCGCCCTACGCGCATGTGCACATCATGGGACGCCCATAACACGATTCACCACGTCGGCGCCTTCAATGGTCATGAACGTGGTTGAAACAAGATCGCCAGGGGTTGTATTCGGGAATCTTTGACAGTCGAGCGCAATCGCGAAGAAATCGTATTTTCCACGTGATGAAGAAGGGCAAATGAACGATCACAGTAAGCAAAAATCCGTCGATTCCCGTCGTTCGTTCATTTTCGGGTTTGGTGGTGTACTGGCAGCCGCTGCTGCCCTTCCAAAAGCCACGTTTGGCGGAAGTCTTGAACGTGAAAGTCAACTGGTTCCGGCAAGTCCATCGACGCCTCGGTATACGGAGCATCATATTGCGCGAGACGGCGTTTCCCTGCATGTAGAAGACCAGGGCAGCGGCAAGCCGGTGGTCTTGCTACATGGGTGGCCGGACTCTTCGTATCTTTGGCGCAACCAGATTCCATTCCTTGTCGCGAATGGCTTCCGCGCCATCACACCGGACCAGCGTGGCTTCGGGCGCTCCGATCGGCCAGAAGAAGTGGCCGCATATTCCCTGCAGAACGCGGTCGCCGATTTGGTCGGTATTCTCGACGCGTTAGGTATCGACAAAGCGGACATTGTTGCTCACGACTGGGGAGCCGCTGTGGCCTGGCTCACGGCTGCTACCCACCCGAATCGCGTTCGCAGGCTTGTCGTTCTTTCCGTACCACACCCACTTGCCCCATTTACGTTGCGCCAGCGGGAGATGGCCTGGTACATGCTGTTTTTCCAGTTCGAAGGAATTGCGGAGGCGTGGCTGCAGCGCGACAACTGGGCGCTGTTCCGGGAAATGCTCCGAGGCAATGGTGATGTCGATCGTTACATCTCGGATCTGTCCCGAACGGATGCTCTAAAGGCATCGCTCAACTGGTACCGGGCGAACGTCGCGCCGCGCCTGCCGGAGTCGCCTCCCAAACTGCCGCCTGTGGAAGCTCCAACTCTCGGGATCTGGTCCTCAAACGATCACTACCTCGACGGCGAACGCATGAAGATGTCTGGGCAATTCGTGAAAGCATGGTGGCGCTACGAGCAGATTGATGACGCCAGCCACTGGATTCCGTTGGACGCGCCCGACCGGCTGAACCGTCTCCTCATCGAGTGGCTGGGCTGAAGCGAGAAAAAGGTCGACATCATGAATACTGCATCAATAGACGGCGCCAAACCACCTGCGCGTGTGAGGCGTCCCTGACACAAGGAGAGCAACCATGAAAGCGACCCTGTGAAAGACGATCACGCGCAACGGATATTAGAGTCTCTCGACAACCCGATCTGGTTTGCGCTGACAACGGAACATCGGCTCCTCGCACGCTCGTACGGCCTTGCCGCTGGGCCGTAGCTGGATGCCGCGCGCCTCCGCCAGCCGCTGCACCGAGATTTCCCGCTTGAGCCGCTCTTTCACTTCTGGCGGAACATAGGGCATCGGCTCGGCTCCTTTCCCCCGTTTTCTGGGCTCCTCAGAAAAACCTGTCAAGAGCTTTTTACAAAATTTTGGGCTTCCTGACGATGGACGGAAGATATACCATAGTTGTATATACTGTCCAAGAGTTTTAAGAGAGCCACAAAATGCCCCTTACAATCGCCCTCGACATGCCAGCCAAAAAACCACCCAAGAGTTCTTTCGGGGAGCGCCTGTTTGCGCTGCGGACCGCGCGCGGTCTTACCCAAGTTGACTTGGCGAAAGCGTTGGGAACGACTCAGCGGGTCGTTTCCTATTACGAAACCAAAGGAGAGTTGCCTGCGCCAGATATTCTCGTTGCCCTGGTTCGCGCCCTCGGAACCACTGCTGATGAACTGCTTGGGATCAAACCTCCCAGAATCGCCCCGGACAACACACCAGAGCAACGGAGATTGTGGAAGAGATTTCAGCGTATGGAGTCACTGCCGGAGAAGGATCAGCGCGCGGTCATTCGCCTGATTAATTCTCTCGTGGCTTAGAACGGCAACGGACAGTCGCGCAGCAGCGCGCATCCGTAGATTGGTAAACTATTCCTGATCGCACCCGCGAACGAAAAACAGCAGGCCCATGAGCTGATCGACCGGCTGGCTCCCAGCCAGATTTCCGCCGTCGTTCACCTGCTCGAAGTGATGACCGATCCGGTGGCTCGCAGTCTCGCCAATGCGCCCATTGACGATGAGCCGGTCTCTGAAGAAGAAGCTCGCGAGATCGCCGCCGCGCGTGCTTCCCTCGACCGTGGCGAGGGCATTCCTCACGAGAAAGTCCTGGCCGAGGTCGGACTCTCGCTAGAAGATTTCGAGCGCATGGGGCGCACTCCACTCGACCCTCACAAGACGGGTCGGTAAGCATGGGCAAGAACGTTCTCTGGACCGACCAGGCCAAGGCTCAACTCCGCGCCATCGATCAGCCCACGCTCTCCGCATCCTGCACGCGCTCGCCCGCTACCTGGAAACCGGCGAAGGCGACGTGAAGCGTCTCCAGAACATTGAACCGCCCGAGTTCCGGCTGCGGATCGGCGACTATCGCGTGCGCTTCCATGACCACGGCGACACCCTTCGCATCACCGCTGTAAAACACCGCCGCGAAGCCTACCGCTGATCGCCCTGGCTCCCATTTTCCATCTCATTTTTTCCTAGCTGGAAGCAACACAGGAGCGGAGAGGAAGCCGGGTCAAGGGCGCGCGTCTTTTGCGCGTTCATCGCAGCGAAGCGCAGACCCTTGACTCGGCTCCCGCGCTCCGTACACTCTCCAGCGAAAAAATGGGATCACCGCTTCCCGCCGCTGGGTTTTTCTCGCTGCGGTTTCTCCCGCGCCTGCTGCTGCAACTTGGCCGCGAGCTGGTGCTTGGCTTCGCTGATTTGTTCCAGCAGTTGGTTGAACCTCTCCGCCGTCACCTTCTCCCCCGCCGCCACAGGTCCCAGCATGTTCACCAGCAGCAGGCGCACCCCTACGATCTCGGCTAGCGCCGGGTCGCGCATTTCTGCTCCGCTGGCATTCGCCAACACCACCTCGCGGCACCACTCGCCCGCGTCCGTCCGCTCGCCTGCGCCGCCGCTTCCAGTTGCGCATATTCTTCCTCGCTCACTTTGAAACCGATGGATTTCCTGCGCAGCGGCGGCTTCACCATCTCCCGGCTTCCTCTCTCGCCATCACAGCCGAGACTAGCAGCCGCGCTTAAGAATCAACAAGTTCGCCTGCGTTAACCTGCGGTTGCCGGACAGCAACCTGATGGCGGAATTTCTTTCTTAGCTGCCCTGCTTTCAACAGGTTCGCCCACGGTAACCGAAGGTTACCGTGCAGCACCCTTTCAGGGGTGGAGTGTCACCCCCTCCACCCGATGCCGAAGGCAGCGCAAGAATCCTCAACCCTAAAACCACACTCCGGGAGGGCAGGAACCCTCACCCCCACCGTGGCGGAAGCGCCACACTGTCAGCTCAGGATCGGGCCCGTACTCCACCTCGAATTCAGGACGACATCTGGCAGCTAATCGGACCCGGATCAGGCCGCGCGGATCGGCAACCAGATCACGGCAGAAGCGGGCGGCGAAGGTCGGCGGATCGGCGGCTAAAGGAAAAACTCTCCCGGATCTCAGCCGGGTCAGAAACTCACGCCTCAGCAGGGCAGGAATCGTCAGGAACCGATATTCTGATGTCAGGCAGGAATCACGTGGGACTTCAACTCTCACTTCATTTAGAAAAGTTCATTGTCATGTGCATGTAGTAGGGAGCAAATGGGGGATGTGGAAACTCATCCTTTAACAGCGTCGGTCGAACACAGGCAAGCACGTTGGTTTCGTGGTCTGTATAGAGTCGCAACACGTGACCGTCCGTTCCAATCGCCACAACGAACGAAAAACTCGATGTGTCCGGGTGTTCGGTCGACCTTAAGCAAGACTGAAAGACAGGCATATATTTGTGCTGGTAGTAGTCCTTCAGATCAATCTCAGCATAGATCCGAGTTGCGCGATCCTTATCTTCAGTAGCTGCCAGCGCGACAGCTTCCTTGAAGGAACTAGCAAGGTCGCCCGCCATGCTGGAGGTCGTCAACAAAAAGATCAAAGCTGCGGAATAGAGCTTCTTCATGAACTAATTGCACTACCAGTGAAGAAGACCCGCAAGTGACCTCAGTCTCAGCCTCTCGGTGAACCACTGGAAGTTGGCAGGTCACACCTATAATTTCGGTTTCTTTCTGAGGAGCTGCACGATGACGGAAACAAGCAAACATCCAACGATCACTTCGCCAACCCAAAACCAACGCCAATCGGTACTTCCCAGGTACGTAGATCGGTAGTAAACGTACATGCCTAACGTCAGTGCGCTTAGAACCAGGAGGAAAAACCCAAAGATGCGCTTTCGCAAAACAGCGCTACGCGAATGAGAGCGCCTAACGTTCTCGGCGTCGCGTTGTTCGATTGGCTCTTCTGTCTCTCTTTTAAGGCTCATCCCTGCAATCACTGGTTCGCAGCGTCTTGTATGCACTTGCATCCACGTTGTTGTGCATCTTTCAGCTTTTTCTTGAACTTGTTGTACTCCCGCGCCTGGTCAACCATATCCCATCCAAGAAATACATAATCGAGATATGGAATGATGTGTGCTATTCCTTCCGCCCCTACCTGCTCAGCCCCCGCTTCAGCGCCCTGAACCGCCAGACTCTTGCCTGGAAGCCAGGGTAGGTCCATGAAGGACTCGTTTGCCGCCTCTGTCTCAATCTGGTTTATTTCTTCTATTTCCTCCGAAAGGCACTTGTCTATCCGGTTCATTATCTCTATATCGTTGTCCCAGGCGTTGCCGGGCGGAAGGAGCGCAGGCGGCGGACCAGTTGGCGTGACGTTACAAACGTTGCCGAGGCACTCGTTGGCACACGGCACTTGCGTCATCTGCCCATTGGGCGTCACCGACCAACAAGTTGTCCCGTTGCCAGTGGGATCGACCCAGCGCAGAGGATTGTTCCGGACATAGCCATAGGAATTGGGCCCCTGATCGAACCGAAGGCGATCTTCGCTGAGGAACCTACCCGGGCTTGGATCAAAATAGCGGGCCCTGTAGTAGTAGACGCCAGTTTCGGAATCGAATTCACGGCCGGTGTACTGGAATGGGTTCGTGATCGTTCCGGTGGATGCGCTCAGTTTCCCGAAGCTGTCGTAGGCGTAGGTATTGGCGAGCGCGCCAGCCGGGTTGCTCAGCGATGTCACCGAGCGAAGCCCATCTTGCTGATAGTAGCTCGCAGTACCTGATCGGAGCTGCGCCAAGTGTTCATCGATGCTGTTGCCTTGCGTGTACCTGGCCAGCACATTTCCAGCTTGATCTACCTCCTCAATTGCATTCGGGCCATCATAGAGGTAGTTGGTGGTGCCAAGTGGGCCGGACTTCTGGATGCGTCTGCCGAAGGGATCGTAGCGGAAGGTCGTCGTACCTACGCCGGGATTCACAACCTGCGTTAGCCGGTTCTCGAAGTCCCAGGAGTAGGACTTGCCGGAGGGATCGGAGAGGGTATTGCCGTTTGCGTCGTACGTATAGCTCCCATTGGAATTCGAGGTCAGTTCGTTCGACGAGTTGTAGCTGTAGGTCGGCACACCGGATGATGACAGTCTATTCCCGACCGCGTCGTAGCTGTAGGTCTCGGTGGTACTACTGCCCTGCGTGACTTGGGTCAGTTCGTACAGCGGGTCGTAACTATAGTTCGAGGTTACCGCGTTCAGATAGTTTGTCTTGGTCGTTCGATTGCCTGCCGGATCGTAGGTGTAGCTCGCTCCGTCCAACGTGGTATTGCCCGCCTGGTGCAGCACCGACAGCAGGTGCGACACCGAATCGTAGCCATAATTCGTAGTGATGCCGTTGGGCCGCGTCAACTGCGTTCTGCGGTTCAGCGCGTCGTAAGTGAAGCCGAACGAGCCTGCCCACGAGTTCGCCAAGCCGTTCAGCCGATTCAAGGTGTCGTAGCCGTAGGTGCTGACACTGCCATCGGGGGCCGTCAGCGATGTGCGGTTTGACGCGGCATCGTAGGTGTAGGCGTTCTGGAAGTTGACGCCCGGCAGATACGAGTACTGCGTGCTCGTCCCGATCAGCCGACCCATGTTGTCGTATGAGAATCCGTAGGTACCGGTCGGATCACTCACCTGCTGCACCTTGCCTGCCAAGTCGTAGGCATACTCCACGCTGGTCTGATCGGGATATGTCTTCGAGGTCAGCCGGTACAGCGCATCGTAGACGTACTGAATCGTCTGATTCTTGCGGTCGGTCTTCGACTGCAGATTGCCCACCAGATCGTAGGTGTAGCTTTCGGCCAGCGTTGAGGGGAACGTGGTCTGCGTGACCCATCCGCGAGCGTTGTAGGCGAACTGGGTGACGTGGTTGTTGGCGTCGGTGATCGAGAGCAGGTTGTCCTCAGTGTCGTAGGCATACTGCGTAACGTTGGTGGCCGGATCGGTGACGGAAATCAGCCGGTCGGCATCGTCGTAAGCGTAGGTCGTGGTCTTGTTGTTCTGGTCGGTTGCCGTGATGCGGCGGCCCCGTATGTCATAGGTAAAGCCTACAGTGGAGCCGTCGGGATATGTAATACCCGTCAGGCGGCTCATGATGTCGTAGGTGAAGGTGGTGGGATGGGAGGAGCCGTTGATGGGATCGATGACGACCGTGCGGTTGCCGCGCGGGTCGTATTGGTAGCTGGTCGTGTGGTTCTGGGCGTCAGTAATCGTCGAAATCAGGCCGATAGAGTTGTAGGTGAGCGTGGTAGGGTTGCCCTGGGGATCGGTGATCTGGGTCAACTCTCCGTTGGGGGCGTACTGGAACTGGGTTACGCTGGCCGCAGTGTTGGAGTTGGGAGCGGGCGAAGTGACCGTGAGCAGGTTGCCGCTGGGATCGTAGGTGTTGGTGGTGACATTGCCCAGGGGATCGGTCATGGTCAGCACTTCGCCGAAGCTGTTGTACGTGTAGGAAGTTGTGGCTGTCGTATTGGAGTTGAGCGGCTTGGAAGCCGACAGCATGTCATTGCTGGAGTCGTAGGTGTACGTAGTCGTATTGCCCAGATCATCCGTAGTCGTCAGGACGTTGCCATAGGCGTCGGATGTGTTTGTGATGTTGCCGCGTACCGAGCACGAACTGCAGCCCGATCCCTGCGAACTGTAGGTGAACCAGCGGCCGCCTCGCACGCCGGAAGTGTATTGCGTCTGGTTCCCCAGGGAATCGGTGAGTTGGGCAATCTCGTCGACATAGAACGAGGATGGTGACGCTGCTGTAAGGCCGCCTACCTGAACCGTCAGCGGTCCGGTTGTGGCGTCAAGCGGTACAGACAGGGTGATTGACGTATCGCTCCAGCTTTGGATTGTAGGAGCCGTGCTGCTGCCGTAGAAGTTCACGGTAGTGTTGCTCTGGGTTGCGCCGAAGCCACTTCCGCTGATTGTGACGGACACGATCGATCCGTCGCTGGCGAACGGTCCTTGGTTCGGCGAGACGGAAGCTATGGCGGGTGGTTGCTCCACGGTGAACTGTAGGCTGTTGCTGGAAACGCTGCCAACCCCGACAGTCACCGGGCCGCTGGTCGCATTAGACGGCACCAGTGCGGTCAGGCTGCCGCTATTCGAGGATGATACAGTCGCGGCAACACCGTTGAAAAAGACTTGCGTGTTTAGGCCCTGAGCCGTGAGTCCCGAACCGGTCAACGTGATCGTGGCCCCTCCGGCGCCAGCAGGGGGCGACAAGGTGCCAATCGCCGGAGTGGTCACAGTGAACACCACGTTCGAGTTGCTCGGGACGGAGTTTACGGCGACTGTGACCGGTCCCGTCGTTACATTGCTCGGTGCGACAGCAGCAATCGAAGTATTGGTCCAGCTTGTGACGGTCGCTGCGACGCCGTTGAAGCTGACTGTGCTGCTACCCTGTGAGCTTCCAAAATTCGTGCCGTAGACGCCAACCGCAGTACCTGAGACACCGGAGTTCGATGAGAGGCTGCTGACATTCGGGGTTGGAATCACAGTGAAACTCAGAGCATTGCTGGCGTTCGCACCAACCTGAACAAACACGTTTCCGGTGGCGGCCGTGGCAGGCACGGCGACCGTCATAGACGTTTCCGTCCAACTGATGGGCGTGACCGCCTGGTAGAAGGGATAAACGCTGGAGCTGAACGTCACGGTTGTTGCGTCTTGCGAATCTCCGAAGTTGCTCCCGGCGATAGTCAGCACCGTTCCCACCGTCGCGGACGGTGGTGAAACGCTGGTGATGGCGGGCGTGACTTTGACGGTGAACATCATGCTGTTGCTCGTGACACCGTTGACTGTAACCACAACAGGTCCTGTGGTTGCTCCGCTCGGGACCGGAACGACAATCTGGGCATCACTCCAACTGGTTGCCGCCGCTGGCACTCCGTTGAAGGTCACGGTGCTCGTGCCTTGCGAAGTTCCAAAGTACGATCCGTTAATGTCCACGGTCGAGCCAACGGCGGCACCCGGCGGAGTGATGGCATCGATCACGGGTGCCAGAGTAGTAGTGCCTTGTCCCGTAGTGAACGAAAAAGCACCGCTGCCATTCAGACTCTGGCCCTCCATGTCGGTAATTCCTCCTGTGAGCCGAACTTCGTAGAGTGTGAGTGAGTCGAGCGGCTCGCTGGGAGTGAAGGTTGCCGTCAGCCCGTTCGCCGAGACGGAGATTGTCCCTACCGCCGGAATGTTAGTGGAATACGGGTAGAGGTAGAACGTTGTTGGCAGCACGGTCAGTGGGTCGATCGGTTTGCTGAATTGTACCTGGACTGCGGCGGTGGTTGACGCGCCGGTCGCAGAGTTGCTCGGACTGCTACTGGCAATGTTCGGTAGCGTCAGATCGGCCGAACTTCCTGTTGTGAAGCTCGATGTAACAGGCGCAGACAACACGTTGCCGCTGAAGTCCTGCACCCCGGCGATGTTGACCGTGTACTGCGTACTTGCGGCCAGGGGTACCGCAGGAATCAGAGCTACGGTTTGGTTTCCGTTGCTGATGCTCTGTGAAGCGTTCACAGCGCCGCTGGGTCCGCTCAGAGTCAGGCCGCTCAATTTGGTAGCGTCCACAGGCTCGTTGAAACCAACCACAACCCGTGCGTTGATCGGGATTCCGGTTGCCCCACTCGCGGGACTGACCCCGGTTACCTGTGGCGCATTGGTGCTTGCCGCCGCGCCGGTCGTGAAACTGAAGTTGCCCATCACCGGGCTAACCGCATTGCTAAGCCCGTTTCCGGCAAGGTCCGTCATGCCCCCACTCAAAGAATAGACGGAGTATTGATGGTTGGCAGTCAAAGACGCAGACGGAACAAATGTCACCGTGAGGCCATCTGCGCTTATAGAATAGGTTCCGTTCACATTCTGATTGGTCGCGGAGTCATTCACGGAGAATGTGGTGCCATTTACTGTACCTGGGTCAACCGGTTCGTTGACCTGAATCTGAACGATCGCGTTCACGGGCACACCCGTCGGGGCTTGATAAGGGTTGGTCTCCAACGGATTTGTCCATACGACCAGGGGCGCCACAACATCCGGACCAGTCCCTGTTGTGAACTGCGTCGTTTGTGGCGCTACAGGATTCCCGGCAACATCCGTGATCCCCGAGATAGTCAGCGCCATCTGAGTGTTATCCGGAAGCGGGGCGTGGGGTACCAGGAACACCATCTGATTGTTATTACTGAAGCTGATCGAGTCTGGCAGGGCCGTGATCCCGTTTCCGCTAAGTTGAATCGTGCTGGCATTGACCGTCAGCGGATTGATCGGCTTATTGAACACTAACCGCACGTTCGCATTGTCTCCGACATTCGTCAAACCGTTCGGTGGCGACAGGGTGACGATCGTTGGGACTACCGTGTCTAGACCGTTGCCTGTCGTGAAACCTAATCCTGGTCCTTGTGTTGGGACGCCATTCAACCCTTGCACACTCGTGCTCACCTGGCAGGTGGTGTATGTATTCGGTTGTAATGGATATCTGGGCGCAACCTGTATAACGGTTCCCGCATCAACCAAGCTCATGTCGCTCTGCAACCAGGCCCCGTTCTGGTAGCAGAGAACTGCCGTGGCCGTCAGGGTCGTCCGGTTCAACGGTACGTTGAATCCCAAGTCAATCACAGCATTCGTGGGGACATTCAGTGCGCTAGGCGCCGGATTACTGCTTACCAGTGTTGGCACGGTCGCGCTCGTATTGGGCGCCGTGGTGAACGAACTCTGGTAGTTGTTCAAGCTGAGTCCGGCTGCACTCTCGGCCGTTGGCGCCAGGAACACCTGCACGAGCGCGTTCGGCTGTAGAGAGGCAGACGGGGTAAACTGCACGACTTGCCCGTTATCCGTTACCTGTGTCGTGCCGCTTACAAGTGCGCCGTTCTGGGACACGTTCAGCGCTCCCGTCACGGATGTCGCATTCATGGGTTGGCTAAGGTAAAGAACTACAGTGTCGTTTACAGGGACTCCGGTTGCACCATTTCCCGGTCGTTGGGACACCACGATCGGCGCCGTCAGGCTGGGAGCTGGTCCGGTTGTGAACTGGCTCTCGAAGTTCGCTAGAGGATTGCCATACAAGTCCGTCACTCCGCTCGTCACCACCACCGTAACCGTGCTGGATGCTGGAAGCCCGTTCGCGTTCAGCGTCACGACGCGGTTGTCCGCCGAAATGCTGATTCCGATGCCGGTGGACGGTACCCCGTTCAACAGCAAGCCAAAATTAGTTGCGTTGATCGTTGTTGGATTCAGCGACTTCGAGAAAGTTAAGACTACAGGTGTGTTCAGACCTATGCCGGTAGACGCGTTTGTGGGAGTCACAGCGACGATTGTTGGCGCCGTAGTGTCCGTTCCCGTACCCGTCGAGAATCTGGCGGAATATGAAGTGCTTCCGTTCCCGGACAAATCCAACACCCCGCCGGAACTCACCTGCACTTGGATTGTGGCGTTTCCTGGCAATGGCGATAAAGGCGTGAACGTGAGCACGGCCCCAGTTGTGTCGAGGGAGTAACTGCCTGACAACGCCCCGCTCAGGCCGCTAACTGAGATCGGTACAGTGGTGTCGTTGACCGTTGTTAGATCGATCGGTTCGTTGAAGGTCAGCACGATCGGTGCCGTCACCGATACTCCCGTGGCGCCACTTGCCGGGCTTGCGCTCACCACCGACGGCTGCGTGGTATTGGCCGTACCCGAGGTTCCTGTCGCGAAGCTGCTCGTGAACGATACGAGCGAGTTTCCCGCCTGATCTGTCACGCCGCTGACTGTGATGGTGTAGGTTGTGCTCGCGGTTAGCAGATTGCTGGGAACGAAAGTCAGGATGGTGCCGCTACTGCTCAGACTCACGGTACCAGAAACCTGCGTGCCCCCTGCGGATACCACAACCGCGCCGTCAGTAACTGTTTCGGGGTCCAAGGGCGTGCTGACTTCCACATCCACCCGCACATTTGCAGGAACCCCGTTCTCATTGTTCGCCGGGCTCACTGTCTGAACGGTTGGAGAGGAGCTGTCATTCGCTGCACCGGTTGTGAACGACGCTGAGAAGTTCGCCAGAGCGTGACCTTCCAGATCAGTGATGCCGCTTGTCGGCTCCACCCAGTAGGTTGTGAATGAACTCAGGGTCCCACCGGGCACGAAGGTAGCTGTCAGCCCGTTCGCCGAAACCGAGACGGTCCCGTTTTGCAGGACCGCGCTACCCGTCACGTATGTCAACAGTTGGAATGTCGCTGTAGTTACCGTCAATGGATCGACCGGTTTGCTGAACTGCAGTTGCACAATGCCATTGATTGGCACTCCCGCCGCAGAGTTTGTCGGACTTACACTGACAACTGAAGGCGTCGTGTTATCGTTTGCGCTGCCGGTGGACAGCGAGAAACTTCCTGGATTTGAAAGCGCAAGACCGCCAACATCGGTGATTTGCGAGGTCGTCGTGATGGTGTAGTTCGTGCTGGGTGATAATCCACCGAGCGGCGTGAAAGTAACCTGCTGGTTGCTACTCGACAGCGCAATGGCGCCTGAAATCGCCTGACCGCCCGTTTCAATCTGCAATCCATTCGCCACGCTGATGCTGTCGAGTGGTTTGCTGAACTGCAACACAATCAAAGCATTCAATGGAACGCCCGTCACGCCGTTCGCCGGACTCATGCCCACCATCTGGGGCGCAGTGGAATCGGCTGCGAAGGCAGTTGTGAAAGTGAAAGAGGCCGCACTCCCGGTAAGGCTGTTACCGGACGAGTCCTCAATCGTTGAAGAAAGTGAAACGGCAAATTTCCGGCCCACGCCGAGAGCTGCTTGCGGAATAAATGACGCCGTGACCCCAGAAGGATCTTCTTGAATTGTTCCTGGCACTGACAACCCGGTCACGTCGTCGGTCACGCTAAAACTCTGGGGCGTGATCGTCGTCGGATCGATTACTTTGCTGAATTGCACGATGATCGGAGCGCTGGTCGGCACGCCTGTGCTATTGCTCTGCGGATTACTTAGCAGGATCGTTGGATTGACCGTATCCGTCGTGGACCCGGTCGTGAACGTGCTCTGGAACTCCGGTGTTGTTTGGTTTCCCGCCAGATCTGTGACGGCCACGTTGAAGTTCGTGCTCGCCGAAAGGTTCGGGGAAGGGATGAAGGTGATCGACAGCCCGTCACCGGACAGTACGAGGCTGCCGCCCACATTCGTCGCGCCTTGAGACACGCTGATCGTTCCAGGTATTACCGCCGCCGACTGAACAGGCTGTGCAAATCGGACGATGACGCGGCCATTCTCCGGGACTCCCGTTGCTCCGTTCGCTGGCAGGACGTGTGAAACCGAAGGCAGCGAGAGCGTCACAATCGTTAGGGGGGCGCTGTTGCTTGCCAGTCCGTTCACTGTCACCACAACGTTCCCCGTCGTGGCTCCGACCGGAACAAGCAACGCGATGCTCGTTGAACTCCAGCTTGTCGGAACGACGCCCACTCCGTTGAGCGTCACTGTGCTCGACGCCTGGGATGAACCGAAGTTCGTCCCGGTAATGGTTAGCAGGGACCCTATGGTTGCTGAAGATGCCGAGAGGTTCGTAATGCTCGGCACCTGGAAGACCGTAAATGACACTCCGCTCGAAGTTCCATTTGTGGTCGTTACCACCACATTCCCGGTCGTTGCCCCACCCGGCACCGGCACTACGATACTCGTGGATGTCCAGCTTGTGGGAGTTCCCCCAGTTCCGTTGAACGTGACTGTGCTGTTGCCTTGCGTCGAGCCGAAGTTAACGCCCGAGATGGTCACTGCGGTTCCGGCAGGTCCGGAAGTTGGGGATATGCTATTTATTGTGGGTGTCTGCGATACAGTGAAAGGTGCTCCGTTGCTGGCTGTGCCATTGACTGTGATTACGACATTCCCGGAAGTCGCCGCCAACGGCACTGGCACAACAATACTGGTCGCACTCCAGCTTGTTGGTGTGCCTGTCGCTCCATTGAATGTTACTGTGCTGCTCCCTTGTGTGGAACCGAAGTTGGCCCCACTGATAGTCACCGATGTTTCTGGCACGGCCGCATTCGGCGACAAGCTCGTTATCGAAGGGGCAGCCGTCTGCACAGCGAACGTGTCAGAAACGTTGTCAAAAGTTCCAGTCGCCAACGACGAAGTGCTTCCGCTGGTTACTACCAATCCAACGTAAAAGTTCGCCGCCATACTGATCGTCTGGGTTGAACCAAGCTGTGTCCAACTCGTACCATTGGCCGAAATATACCCGCTAAAACTGTTCCCACTTCTCACTACTTTTACCCAATACGGAGGCACGACATCACCGAGGTAGCCTGGTTGGCCAGCACTGCCACCTGTCGTCGTCCGCACATCGAAGGAGAAATTCTCCGGCTCCGGCGAATCCTCCACGCTGGCATTTGTGGCCGCTGTGTTCAGAGTCTCGCGAACCATCACACCGGCCGCCGCATACCATCCCTCTGCCCCTTGCAGACTCACCACCCTCGCCACAAAGCTCCCGTTTCCCGACACTTGCTGGTAGGCAAAATGAAACGAGTCTGCCGAGCTGTAAATCTGACTCCCTGCCCCCTTGACCGTGAACACTCCGCTGGCATAGGTCGCACTCCCCGCCGTTCCCACCGTCCCCACATCTCCATCCAACCATTCCGATGGCAATGGTTGTGAGGTCACGGTGAATACGATGGGGTTGCTGTCGTCCATGCTGGGTGCCAGGGTTACGACCAATGGTCCCGAGGTCGCCGTTGTGGGGAGCGTGACGGTGATCGACGTGCTACTCCAGGAATTGATCGTTGTGAGGCCAGCATTCAACGTCACTTGACTACTGCCTTGCGAGGCTCCGAAGCCAGACCCTGTTATCGTGACTTGACTTCCAGCGCTTCCCGTCGTAGCCGAAACGTCAGTGATGACAGGAGCGGGATTTGTGGAAGAGTTAACGGAGACGTTGTCGAAGGTCCCCGTGGCCAATGAGGAAGTGCTCCCACTCGTTACCGCAAGCCCCACATACACACTCGTCGCCATGCTGATCGTTTGGCTTGAACCGAGTTGCGTCCAGTTCACTCCATCGGAGGAAACATATCCGGTAAAACTGTTTCCGCTCCTCACCACCTGAACCCAGTATGGCGGTTTCATATCATTGACGTAGCCGATCTCACCGGCACTCCCGCCAGTCGTCGTTCGTACATCGAAGGAGAAATTTTCCGGGTCCGGCGAGTCCTCCACTGTGGCATTCGTCGCCCCGGTGTTCAGCGTCTCGCGAATCATCACTCCTGCTGCTGCATACCAACCTTCTGCACCTTGCAGATTGACCACCCTCGCCACGATGCTTCCATTCCCGGAGAGCTGCTGGTAGGCATAGTTAAACGAGTCTGAGCTTCCATAGATCTCACTCCCAGCGCCCTTGACGGTGAAGACTCCGTTCGCGTAGCTTGCGTTGCCCGCGTCGCCTACGGTCCCAACATCTCCATCCTGCCATCCAGAAGGTAGAGCCGTGACTGTGAAGGAAGAGCTATAGGCCGTCTGGCCTCCAACTGTGACCGAAAACAATCCAGTACTCGCCCCAGATGGCACGACCGCAACTATTGCCGTGCTGCTCCAACTCGCTGCCACAGCGCTGGATCCGTTCAGTGCAACCGCGCTAGTTCCCTGGCTTGCACCGAATCCGGTGCCGTCAATCTGCACTTGCATACCGACGACCCCACTCGACTGCGAAATGCTGGTGATCGTCGGCGATTGAGCAAACACCGGAAACGAAGCCAATGTAGCAACAATGAGAACTGCGGTTGATACACTAAGACCACGCAAAGTGCGGAGTGTCTTCACGGTTGTTTTTGCCTCGTCCATCGATGGTCTTCGATTCTTAGTGGTGTTGAGTCAAGCAGGAACGAATGTGTTGAGCTTAGGGCGAAGTGAGATGGCACGATAATGGATAGATGATGGTGATTGCCTCTACCCCACCCGCACGCGATGAGGTCAAGCCTTGGGCACACGAGTTGTACGTGTGAGATTCAAGAATCTTTCCGTTTGCATCCATTACGCTGGTAATTAAGTTCGGGTTCGGGTCGTTGTATTGAAAAGACACTGTTGTGTTGTCGGGCTTTGTATACTGCGTCAACCGACCGAAGCCGTCGTAAACGTAGGATAAGGAAATACCGAAGTCAGATGTAACGCTGGTCACGAGGTAAGGCGATGCACCACCGTAAGAAAAGTACAAATGGCGCGATGCCGGGTCAGTGACAGTTACAAGACGAGATGACGTATCGTACCCAAGGGTAGTGGTGTTTCCATTGCGATCTGTAATGAAGAGTAAGAGCCCGGAAGTCCGATCGAACGTCCTCTGTTCGCCATTTTGGAACTTGAGCGTCCAGACCGTGGGCATCTGACTAAGAGTCGGGCTCTCGCTCCCACGCGCGGCAACAGTAAACTGAGGATCGCCGCTGCCGTCGTACCCGATAAATCCGAATGACCAAAGCCCTCCATCGCCGCGTGCATACTCCATGTATCCATCAGTACTGTCGATAACCATCTTTTCCTCATAAGTTGAGGTCCAGTTCGTTCCAAAGATGCCGGGCGAACCGAAGACACTGTTCCACGTTCTCGCCAGAGTCAGCCCGCCGCCAAGACCTGGAACCCTCACATCCACCTGCGTAATGTAAGTGTCCCCGCTTGCGAGGTCGATCGGCCGTCCTGCGGCTGCGGCCGCCGCCGCTTGGGCTGCCTCGCAGGTGAGGCATCTCGGCTTAGGGGCACAGACAGCGTTCTTGACCTGAGCCTGCCACTCCCAGGGGCCGTCCCACACGCCGCCGAAAGCGGTCGCTGGTAGAGTCGGGATACAACCGCCCCCGATGCTGTACATGGAATAGACTGCACAAGACACAGTTGTCGTGCAGTTTTGGGCCGCTGCGCCCAAGCTCCAAGCGCACACCAGCAAACCCACGACGAAAACGAACGCAATAGTTCTTCTGCTCATGAAATCAGTCTCCCACCGTCGCTTGAGTTGATAGAAAGCGGCCCGACGGTCGTTAACTACCGGATGCACAAACCGCCTCCGCCCGACAGAGAGTGCAAGTGCCAGGATCCGTTCTGGGGAGGTTCGACGAGCAGAAACAGCGTCCTAACCCCTTCAGGCTGCCGCTCGCATCGGAGTGTCAACCTATTCGGACGTCTCGTCAGATTCTGTTACGAAATCGAACAAGCTAACGGCAAACTACATGACAGAATCTTGGTCACAGCTGCAAGTGCGGCTAGCAGCTGTCAGTAATTAGTTATACGACGTAATGATGACAGCGTCAACGTTATAGAATATTCTTGTCGCTTGATTCATCTATATGAGTTAGCCGCCTTGACTGAGAATTGCTTTGCCGCGTCCGCTTCCCGACTCTTCGGAGTACTGACCTCACTCTTGCCGTGCGTCAGCACACACTTGTACCACTATGCCCGATTCGCAGGTCACAGCCAAACACACCTACACACCAAAGGGGAAAGCAGCGAAGAGGATTACGCCCGAGGCTACATTGGCCCGCCCTTATGAATCCTACTCACTGATTGCGATGGACAGTAGACGAACGGGCCTGTGGAAATCAACACTAAATTTCTGTCCTTGCGCAGAATCACAACATGAAGTGACCAAGTTCTCTTTGCCAATGTTCCTCTTCGGCTTCCGATCCGGGTGAAGGCGCAGCGACGGCAAACGACGCGGACGCTGGACAAGGCTGCAGTGTGAGCCATGCTTCCATCGTGGGCAGTGGTGAAGACTAGGTAGGATTCGGACCTGTTTTCACCGTTGACGGCAATATCGGCACGTGGGACTCGGACTGCGCACCAGATCGTTGCACCGTTCCCCAGCGCTCCAGCGCTGTCGTAATGCGCGCCGCCATTGTCCTGGAGGAGATCGTCTACGAACTGGAAACACTCGCGATTCTGTTTAACGGTGAAGCCTTCGCCTACATTGCTGACAAGCTCCGCGCCGTCTGTATCGCGGAAGATGGAATAGCTGGATACAGGAACGACATGGCCTTGTGGGTTGCGAGCGTAATTCTGATTCTTGATAACGCTCCAGTCCAGACCAGCCAGGGACATAGCTTGTTCCCAGTTAACTGCACTGTCGCATCGCTGGCCTAATTTATGCCATGCGTCTTCCCGCGTTCAGACCATGAACATCGCGTGCTTGCCGTTGAGGAATACCAGATCATGTGCCATGTGATTTTCTCCGTGGTGTGTGGTTTGTGGTGCGAGCAGACCGTAGCACCACGCAGCATGAGGTGGTATCACATGGCCCGCATCGACTTGATAACAAGCCGAATAAACACCTTGACAACCTGCAACGTGTTTACCGGCACCTTTTCGGGGCAGTAATTAAGATCGCGAGCGCTTGCGAATGCACCGCAAAAGCCGTGCCAGTCGGGCAAGTCGGCGTGCATCATCGGCAACGAAGTAATCGGCCTCGGTGTGACGTGGAGTAAGGAGCAAGTAGGCGCGGGGGAGGAGATGAAACTGGAAGCGATCCGCGCGTGATTGGCGGATGAGTTACTGCGGAGAAAAGGCCAGGGGGATGAGTACTACTTTATGATTTTCAGACGGACAAGGGGTGGGAGAGCCCCCTCGACCACCCTTGAGTCACCGTAATCGCCAAGCGTAAACGTGGTTGTCTTTTTCCACGCCGGTCCTTCTACATACATCCTGTATGTACACTTTCCCCGTACACCCCGAACATCTTTTTGGATAGCGGCGAGAGTGTTAAACTTTTCGCATGGCGACTATGACCTTGGTTTTCTATCGGCTGTCCAATAGCTTCTGGCGTGGATTTTTAGGGGCTGCCGTCCTGGTCCTCGCGATCTTCCTCGTAACGCGGCTCTTGGCCGATTCAAGCACGACAAAGTAGCCGTGTAGCGAAAGTCAGTCCATGCCGGACCATCCCTTCAACCCGCAGCGCAGCTTCGTGATCTTACAGCGCATGAACCAGGTCCCGATCCTGGCATCCTGCACGAACTGCAAGCTCAAGTTCTTCACGCCGAACACTTACTACGACGATCACATCGAGGCAGGAGAGTACCTGCGAAGGAAGTACGACGAGCACACGTGCGGAGGAGCTGATGGGCCGCGACGGCGCTTATGGGGTAGCGCGTAACATCCGTTGGTTCCGACTGTCGATGCCGGGGCGTCGCCAAGAAGTAAACGAGCGGGTGAAGTTGCGAGCGCCAGCGCATTCACTCGTTGCCGTCTACGTCAAAACTGTAATCGCCTACATCGATCTTCTTCTGGGCCATCCTGAAGCACCACTCCGGTGCTGTATAACTGTGCGACCTGGCCGCCTCCATGCGCTCCCTAATCTTCTTAAACTCAGCTTCGAACTCTTCGAAGGGCTTATAAGAAGAGACCAGAGCGGCCTGCCTGAATCTGTCTTGCAGGTTCTTGAACTCACCAGCCAACTGTTTGGAGTGTCCGAGCTGGTCATCGTACTTCAATGCTGCGTAGATGGCGGGCAGCAACCCGGCAAGCATCGCACAGATCGCAGCTATGACCTTCACACCCTGGCGGTCTGAAGTCGCAAGCAGTTTCCATCCGGCGATGCTGGAGAAGATGAGCGGAAGAACGATGAACAAGCCGCGTATCCATCGTAAGGTGCGCAACCAGATGAAAAGGCTGGTGGACGTGTAAAGACAGCTATCGTGCTGTCGCTTGCATTCCAGCGCGAGTTGATGTTGTCTCTCGTCCATCGAACTTCTTCTAACATATTGGGATGTAAGTGCCAAAAATCTTTTGCCACTCTTCCCCCGCAAGGTAGGCGTAGCTCTGCGCTTCGTGCTCGCACGCCTTGGTCGCTCGATCCAGCGCGGTCTCGGCTCGGCTCTTCCACTCAGACCCCAAACTAAGCCACTCGCCAGTGCCAGGAGCCTTCATCGACCACTCAGCCCTGCCAACCATGTGCCGGAAGAAGTCTCGCACCATCCAATCGTAGTAAACCGTACTCTTGTCAGCGTGAGGCCACGTCCTCAGGAAATCTATGGCCAAAAGTTCCAGGTGGAATGACTTGATCGGAACCGAGCATTCATCTTGCCAGCACTTCAACATCTTTACGAGCTTGCGTGTGTTTCCCTTCGTGAGAGCATCAAAGTCAATAACGTACTTCACTTCGGCCTTCGGATCGAACGTTTTGTAGTTCCCGCCTTCGCGAGTATTACAGACCCAGTACTGGCCTCCCTTTAGAAGAACGGCAGGTACAACTTCGACGGCGTAGCTTAGGAAGTGTACCAACACAACTTGCCCGTCGCCACGCATGTCGGTGTTTGGATATGTCTTTGCCAGCTCTGTTCTCACTTCCTGTAAGAGTTGTGATTGCCTGTTGCCGATCCTCTGTTCGAACCGACCGTATGTCGAATACGGAATGCGAAACAGAATATCAACGTCACGAGGCGGCCTTATCTGAGTCCCCTTGGCCCACGACCCTACTAAGATAGCGTTCCCGGCTGGTGCGTTGTCGCCGTAGTAGGCTTTTCCTAGGATGGTCGCAACGCGCCTGAACTTCGTGACGCCGTCAGTCACTTGTTCCTTGGTCAGAGACAGGTTATTCAATAACGCGGTGAAGCGGCCACTGACCGACAATGATGTAAGACTCGGCGGTGCGCGAAACAGCGGATTGCCAGTCATGTTCTCTCGTGCGCGACGAGACTGCTCGTGACAGTCACTTTGCGGGCTCTCGACAATCTCATCTTCCCATATTAGTATACTCCCCCAGCAGCGAACAAAACACGAACATCGAAACAACACCCTTATGGACGAAGGCCGCAAACGCGTCATCGGCATCATGGCCGCGATCATGGCCAGCCTGCACATGCGCACCGCCGACGATCTCTTCGGTGGGCCCGAGGGCAGCCCAAGAACGGACAAGCTGATTGCGGCGTCTATGCAGTGGGCGCGGATGATTATGGAGAAGGTGGACAGCGCGTGCGGGAGAAATGAGCGCTAAAGAAATCTTTGGTCGGAGCCTGTAAAATCGCGGTCGTAAGACTCTTGAGGTTTTCTGCCAGCCTCCGGCGCTTCCCTGTATTCGAGTACTTTCATAGAAAGGAGCGTACCCATGAATGATCCAGAATCAAATGCTCCACAGAGCCAAGATAGCAACGCCAAAGGTCCAACGACTCTACCAAAACAGTACTGTCCCGATCACGTCAAACCGGCGACCCCGTGGTGGAAACGACTTACCTCTTGGCAGTTCGTCTTCGAGATACTTATTTTCATCGTCACGGTCCGCATTGCTTGGATTTACTCGGATCAGTTAGACGCAATGCTCAAAGCTAACTTCATTAACAAAAATGCTGCCGAAGCTGCGACCACGGCCGCTTCCGTCGCCTCGCAAACGTTGGACGAACTGAAGAAATCTGATCGCGCCTATCTGTTTGTGAAGACTACCCAACTTCGCAATCCCAAATCAGATACTCCCGTTGTTATATTCGAAGTTAGCAACCAAGGGCGGACGCCAGCGATCAAGGTTACCCATCAGGTGCAGATGTCGGTATGCAAATATCCCCTTCCTCCGGGGTACGAGTTCAGGGATACCGGTTCTGTAAATATTGATGCTCCCCTGTACTCTGGTTCTCCTGAAAATTTCATTGCTGCAATGGTAACGACTAAACAAGCCAGAGACCTCATGACGCTCCCGGATCACAGGTTCTGTGGATACGGCATTGTTAAGTACGAAACCATGGGGGAAGCACATTACTCCCACTTCTGCTACATCCTCGGAGGGTTGGTTTCAGATATGGCCGAACATTGTCCGACTCATAACGACTCCGATTAGTGGTGAGTTGCGCTCGCCGGGCATGGTGGGTGCTCCTACTGCGGATCAATGGCTGTGTGGTCGAAGACAGTTGCGCTCTCCCACATCCCGCGCCCAGGGCCAGCTTCAGCCTGTCGCGCTTCCTTCCGTCCCTGTTATCATTCAGCGGGGGTCCTAATGAAGCACATGAACGCAGTAGTTCAGCAGTTAAGAGTAGAACGGGAACTCGTACAGCAACAGCTCCAGCGGTTGGATGCCGCACTTGCGGCGCTGGGCGGCAGCTCTAACGGGGCATCGCATACGGTGTCCGCAGCCGGTAGGCGAAGGATTAGCCTCGCGCAGAAGGCGAGATGGGCGAAACACAAAGCGGCTGGGCATGCGCCAAAGCCGAGGAGAACCATGTCAGTGGCAGCACGAAAGAAGATTGCGGCGGCTCAACGGTTAAGGTGGGCTAAGGTGAAGAGGGCGGCGTAGAGGACCAGACAGAGCCGGGGCGGTGATGCAGCCGCCCTGGTGTCAATTATTTTTGATCGCTCTTGGGTTTCGCCAGAATCGCCAAGATCTTATACGTCTCCGACTGCTTTTTCTTGCCGTCGAGGCTCACTACCCATTCGAGCTTCGCATTGTCTCCATGGAAGTCAGCCTCGATCTCGTCCACGAGCGGTATCCGACAGCTTCGATGATTGCCCGCAGGCCCGGCCATACGCTCCTGGAACTTGCTCTCGCAGTTGACCACAACGGAGCGGCCATCGGGCAACTGTAAAGTGAATGTCGCACCGCGCACGTTGTATGACACCTGCTGGGCTGGCATAACCGTTCCATTGGTTGCCGTTGACCCGTTGCAATTGACGTTACGGTCACCGACGCTGCAGTTCACGTTGGAGTTCGATTGTGAGTTGATACTTCCGGGCACGACGTATGTATAGTTCGTCTCGTTGTCCTGGCGGTTGATTACCGTGACGATGAGCTTCTGTGCTGATGCAGTAGCAGCGCACATCAGGGATAGTGCAGCAAAAACGAGTTTCATCGTCCGACTCCTTCATAACTTAGCTGTTGTGCTGCCGTGCCGCCTCTGTTCGGAGTTCAACCAGCTTCCGAGTCCACAGTCTATCCGTTCTTGATCCACGGGTATTTGCGTGCGGAGTGCCTTGATGCCATCTTCGATCTCCGCTATCTGCGCTTCAAGTTGTGAAGTGCCTGACATCATCTTCCCGCCGCCGCCGGCATTGACTCCGGCCTCGCAGCCGCGCGGGTGTTGAGTTCGACCTGGCGCTGACAGAGTAGTGTCTGGGCTTCCAGCTTCAACTTGAATGCCTTCCTTCTTCCAGCAGCCACGCCCACAGCAGCACCGATTAATGCGACCAGCAACACGCCTGGCTGGATCGACAGATGGTAATTGGAGCGGAAGAAGTTCCCGCCAGTCGAGAGGATGAAGCATACGCCGAAAGTGACGAAGCCGTAGACGAGGGCGGTGCTGACGATTATCCAGTTGGCCTGGGCGTAGCGTTCATCCGCATACTGCTGAAGGATCGATGCGTCGTACTTAGTATCTGGCATAGCTGGCACTCTCCTCTACTAATCGTGCTACACGCGAACCGGTCGGCCAAGGTGCCCTCGGTAACTTGTCCAGCGCCATCCCACCGGCAAGAATTCTGGAGAGTAAGCTGCAATCCATGAAGAAGACGAAGATGTTGATCGTACTGTTGCTGCTGGCAGCGGCAAGGTTGAGCGCGCAATCCGCGAAGCAGGCTACGGATGCAGTTTGCAAAGGCCCAACAGAGCATCAGGTCTGCGAGTTTGGTAATGGCGACGTGATCGAAACCACGCTGGCTCCCGATGGCACCTTCACCGAAAAGCATTACAACAAAGGCAAAGTGCTGGACCTGGGAGAAAAGAAGACCTGGGACGACATCATCGCACGCGAGGACGCGGGCGAGAAGAAGGCGCGCCATGAGCTTTGTCTTTCAGGAATCATCAAAGGCTACCGCTGCCACGACGTTCCTGGCCTTCCCGTAGCAGAGAAGCCAGCAGCTCCGGACGACCACCACGATTGCCTGATCGCCGCCGATCCGCAGAACATGCAACGGTGCAACGAGGACCCGGAATACATGAAGAAAACGGCGGAGAGGTACAGGGCCGACAAAGCCGCGAAGGCGGCAGCTACTGCCAAACCTTAAATGCCCGCATTTCCCGACCGAGGTTGGCGCGCCATTCTATTCCGCGCCGGTCGTTGTGGCTTATAATCTTCCTGATGCCAGACTGTCAGTGCCAACACTGCGGCAAGCAAGCAGAGCTTGGACATGATTGCACTGGAACGCCGTTCAAAGTTGGCCCTGCCTTAAACTCAATTCCCGCTACTGGCGTTCGCCAAGAAGTTCTGAAGAATAAAGGATTCCACCAGGATTCCAATGTCGATGGCGTGTTTTATCGCCATCCGATGTGTGGCCTAATCGCCATTTATCCGGGCGGCACATTTTGTACGGCGTACACGAAAACTGGTTTGGGCTTGGACGCCTATCTTGAATCCCTACCCGATTCCAGCTATACAGACATTGGCTATCCTGAGCCATACCAAACGCGCTGTGATGCGTGTGGCGAAATTGGCTCTTTCTTCCCGGACGAGTATTTCCCGTTCCCTCACAAAATAGACTGTCCGCAAAAGCGCTGACCAGAGCGACAAACATTTCGGACACTACCATCGTCCCATCGGGAGAAGCCATCGCCCAGATAAGATCTGTGGCAGCGCCTCGCAGAATTAGTTCCTGTTCCATGGCTGCATTTTAACCCCGCAAAACTTCGATTGGTTTCGGCATCCGCTGATGATGCCAAAAAAGAAAGGCCCAACGGGGGAAGATGTTGAGCCTTGCTCCTACTCGAACGTTTGCCAGTGAAGTCATTTTACGCCAGCCCCAGACAAGATGGTTCGTTGCGGCGCGATTGCGGAATACGCCATTTGGACTTACGAAAAACCTTACGAGGCAGTTGCCAGCATTAAAGAGTACCTGGCGTTTTATCCCTCGCGGATTGATGCAATCGAAGTGATCTCTATAGGCGCAGAAGGAATCAACATGCTGAAGACTACACCCGAACAAAACAAGGCCCTCGTCCTGGAAGCGTTCGACACACTCTTCAACAAGCGCGACTATGCGGCCGCACAACAATTCTGGTCGCCCGACTACATTCAACACAGCGCTCATATCGCACCTGGTCGCGATGTTCTGTTCGACCTCATCAAGAACATCCCGCCAACATTGAAATACGAATCTGGGACCATCTTGGCTGAGGGAGACTTCGTGATCGTGCACGGTCGATTTAGCGATTTCGGCGCTGCTGTGAATTGGATTGCCGCTGATATCGTGCGTCTCGAAGCCGGAAAACTTGCGGAGCATTGGGATGTCATTCAGGATGAGGCCACAAAAGAGCAGTCGGAAAGCGGTGCGACCATGTTTGGAACTACATTCCCGACTTACGCCGGAAAGAAAAACAAGTCTCGACGGGTAGCCACCAATGACAGTCCATAATCAAGGCGGCCCTCGCCTCGAACTGAAACGCTCTTTGCAAAGCAAAGTCGCTGCGATTTCTCCGTTCGTGGATAGGCTGATGCTCTTATTCAGGAAGTGCGGCTGCGTTTCTGAGGCGCGAGAGCGAGGTTGAGATCGCTTTGCGGGAGGCCCTCGCAAACGCAATCATTCACGGAAATCATGAGAACTCCGGAAAGCACGTTCATGTTCGTTGCCGCTGCGAACCTACTGAAATCTCAATCGCGGTAAAGGACGAAGGATCAGGATTTGACGTTGATAGGATAACGCAGCTGTCAGCGCTCGATGTACGCGTTTTGACAACTTTTGCACAACCGCGGCGCCTTCCGGTTCCGAGGCGGCGGAAAATAGCGCCGTCGACACATCCGTGCGTTCCAGTTTCGCGTTCACGTACGCCTCCACCACCGCTGCTACCAGCACGGGCACCTCAGCACGCTGGTTTGCGCGGCAGGCGTGCTCCACTGCTTCCGCTACCTTGATCGAATGTACCTTCAACACCGCGTAGAGGAGCGCCTGGACGCCCACATGCGGAAATCGGATCGCGAACTCGAAGATGACATGCGAAAGGCGTTGAAAGCTCACCGGGGCAATCGATCAGTTCTAAGCACGATGCTCAACACTCTGTTGCGCTATCCCGATCACCCCTACGGAATCGGGACGCTATACGGTACGGAGTTCGATCCTCAACTTAAGCGCCGCGTTCGATTCGTAATTGCAGAAACTCGTGATCTTCCGGAGGACCGGATCTATGCGAAGGAACGAAACCTGATCGAGGAGATGAGAAGGGAACTGGGGAAGGGAAGGCGGTGTCTGGTCTTTCCGTGTACACGCAGAAACATGACGTTACAGCCAGGCTCAACGAATTCTGAGCAACGAGGGAATCCAGACCGCCGTTTTGCGAGCGAGCGTTGATACCTCGAAGCGAGAAGCTTGATACGCCAAGCAAGTCAAAGGCGGAGTACAGGTCGTGATCTGCCATCCCAAGCTGGTGGAAACAGGTTTAGATCTACTGGATTTTCCGACCATCATTTTCTATGAGTCCGGCTACTCTCTGCACACTTTGAGGCAGGCGAGCCGCAGGCCCTGGAGTATTGGGCAACGACGACCGGTACGCATGAAGTTTCTCTGCTCTGAGGGGACGATGCAGACCTCGTGTCTCCGCTTGATGGGGAAGAAGCTGCTCGTGGCTCTCACTATGGAAGGCAAGTTTGCCGGTGAGGATTGCAGAGCATCGATGAAGACGATGACATGCTCTCGGCCATGGCGCGGGAGTTAGTCGAAAGAAACGGCATCGGCGAGACTGCCGACTCGGTGTGGAAAGACCTCAGTACAGAACATCAAAAGCTATTTCCAACGAATTCTCGGAGCGAGGATAAAACGTCATCCAGCGAAATACCGGGTATTCTGCTGGAAACTCAGTCTGGCCCAACAAGTCTTGTTGAAGCGCCCATGGATACGACGCCTATCATCGTCTTCGGACAGCGACCGCAAGCGTTGTCCGGTAAGAGGCGGCGCGGAGAGCCAGCTGTCCCGGAGCAGGCGTCACTCTTCGGCTTCAGTTGAGCTGAAACGATCGGATGTCTGGGGCCCTCAAAACCCTCGTGACTGGCTCGCGACTAAATGGCTTCCGGAAGGGGAACACCTCTTGGGAGCACGGGCGACGATTGAACGATGGATGTGGTGGTTTGTCCGTGAACGAGAAACTTATCCAGCACCCTATCTAGGCTTGAGATCTCCTTCAGGAACACCTTCAAGATGAAACAGTCTTCCCCGGTGATGCGGTGGCACTCCGTTACTTCGGGAATCATCCGCGCCAGGTCCGCGATTTTGCTAAGGTGACCAGGAAGAGGTCGAACCCTGACGAACGCGGTCACTTGATAGCCGAGTTCCTTGGGACTTAGCTCAAGCCGGTAGCCGGTCAGAATACCGCTTTCCTGCAGGCGGAGAATCCTCTCTTTCACCGCAGGACTGGACATCCCGATCCGCCGCGCCAAATGGGACACTGGCGCACGGGGATCCTTTTCAAGAAGCCGCAGCAAGGCGACATTTTTGTGATCCATCAAGATATCCTTATTATTCATGGCAATTGCATCAGAATTCTTAATTATTCTAGGACAATTTCCTCTACCACATTAATTATGCCATTCCTGTGATCCGAATAAAAGTGGGAGCATGTTTCTGGCCTACTGACTCAGATGAAGACCGAACTCCATTCGCTCTTGGCTGTCGTCATCCTGTTCTTCTTCGGACTAATCAGTCCGGGACCGAACTTCTTCGTGGTCATCGAGACTACACTGAATTTTGGAAGATCGGCCGGGTTTGTTACTGGCCTGGGAGCGGCCACGGGCGATGCGGTTTATGCCACCTGCGGTCTGTTCGGCGCTGCCCAGTTCATTGCCGCCGGTGGGCGGGTGATGAGGGGCGTCGAGTTTCTCGGTGCTTTGTATCTGCTATGGCTTGGAATACGCATGTTCCGCCGTCGCTCGGCTACCAGCACGAACCCAGGCTCGCCTTCCGTTTCGAACAGATCGGCAGGCAGACATTTCTGGCGGGGTCTGGTGACAGACCTTGCCAACCCGAAAACCGTTGTTTTTTTCACCAGCATCTTCACCGTGGCGGTGCATCCGGAGAGTTCATCAGCGCTGCGGGCGGCAATGCTCGTGGGAATTGTGCTGACCTCAATTGCATGGCGGTTCATGCTATCGATAATCTTTTCGATTCCGACGATTCGTCGCCCGTATGAGCGCACCGAGCCAATAGTCGAGCGAGTCTTTGGTGGAATCCTGTGTTTGTTCGCGCTACACCTCGTCAAACGGGCGGCAGGGTGAGCATGGGCACGAATGCCGAACAGGTCGGAGGCGCTCAACAAAGCGAGTTTTTCAGATGATTACGCAAGTTGCATGGCTAGATCGCGAATTTGTATTCAGCCAGCCGATCGGTATGTTCCCGATTTCACTCGAACGGCTGCGCGGTACGCTCGCGCGAGCCAAGGAACTGGTTTCCGGCGTTCGAGAAGACGCGCTTGCGAGGCGGATCCACGACAAGTGGAGCGCGAAAGAACATCTCGGTCACTTGGTCGATCTCGAAACACTCGACGATCGACGCCTGGATGAGTTCTTGAGTCGCGCTGAAATCTTGTCGGCGGCAGACATCGAGAACCGCGCGACGGAAAATGGCCGCCATCGGGAGCTTCCGATGGCCGATATCACCCGGAGATTGGCCGCTGGACGCGACCAGTTGATACGCCGCCTTGAAATGCTGACCGAAAAAGAAATACAAATCACGGCCCGGCATCCCCGGCTGCGAAAACCCATGCGCCTGTTGGACTGGGCGTACTTTCTAGCAGAGCACGACGATCATCATCTGGCGCTCGCGCGTGGCGTTATGGCTGAGCTCAACGATCAACAATTCCGCAAGGAGAGATGAACGTGTTGAATACACCAGTCTTGCCGCCGCCAAGCGCTTCCATGTCCATTCGGAATGCCAGAGATCTTTTTGAAATCCCTCAGGATGTTACTTATTTAAATTGCGCCAATATGGCGCCCCAACTAAAGTTGGTGACCGAAGCCGGTATGGACGCAGTTCACGCGAAGGCAAGTCCCTGGAAGCTGTCCGTGCCGGAATGGTTTTCCGGAGCGGAAACGTTGCGACGTCTGGCTGCGCGGTTGTTCGGGTGTGATATCGATGGCATAGCTCTGGTTCCCGCGGTGAGTTACGGAATTGCAATCGCGGCGGCGAATCTGCCACTTACGTCAAGCGGCACCATCGTTCTACTCCATCAGGAGTTCCCCTCGAATGTCTACGCCTGGCGTGAATTGGCACGGAAGGCCGGCGCGCGAGTGGTAACGGTGGAGCGCTCGGCGGGAAAGAGCTGGACCGAGGCAATGGAGGAGGCAATCGATGAAAAAGCGGGCATCGTGTCCGTGCCGCAGTGTCACTGGACGGACGGAAGCAAAGTCGATTTGGACCGAATCGGAGAGCGGGTCCGAAAGGTTGGCGCTGCGCTGGTGGTGGATGCTAGTCAATCGCTTGGGGCCTGTGACTTCGATGTACAGCGAGTACAACCGGACTTCGTGGTTGCAGTCGGCTACAAATGGCTACTCGGCCCGTACGGGCTTGGCTACCTTTATGTCGCCCCGAAATGGCGTCATTCCGGCATCCCGCTTGAGCGGTCGTGGCTCTCCCGAGCCGGATGCGACGACTTTACTCGCCTGACGGATTACACCGATCAATATCGACCCGGCGCCCGGCGGTTCGATATGGGTGAGTTTCCACAATTTGTGCTGGCACCGATGGCAACTCGAGCACTCGATCAGATCCTGGCCTGGGGTGTGACCGAGATCCAAGGGGCGCTCTCGCCACTAACAGAGAAGATCGCGCAACTCGCGACTGAAGAAGGCTATTCGGTGCTCCCGCCCGATCAAAGGTGCGGGCATATGATCGGCATTCGTTATCCGGCCGGTATTCCTACGGCGCTGCCGACGGCACTCAAACAAGCAAGAGTTTTTGTCAGCATTCGTGGAGATGCCATCCGTATCGCTCCGCATCTGTATAACGACCTCAATGATATCGACCGTTTGTTTGAAGTCTTGCGGGCCCATGGGGTTCATTGATCCGGGGATATATCGGATGATTCGAGGACTTATCGTGATTGGCGCGGCGGTGTTGTGCGCGGGTTTTTTGGGAAAAATCAACCTTGGCAGGTGTGGGAGGAGACGAACTTTCGATTGAGACCTCGAAAGATCTCGAGAGGATGCAAGCGACGGCGCGAAAATCTGATTACTCCTGCCAGCAGATCGCCGTCTCGTCCAATATAGCGGCCCGCGGCTGAGCGGCTCACCGCGGATCGCAGCGGCTGTAGCATACCCCGGCTCGGGCTCGAGGTGCCCGCCCTCGAGAAGAGATTTGCATCCATTTCCCCGATTCTTGCGACCATCGCTGGTCCGATGCTCCTTTCGATCTTGGGTGAAGTCCATCTGGGAGAGGCAACGATGCCCTCGTAGTGCGCCTTGGTGCCTCCCATCATGCCTTGGCGCCAGCAACTCCAGATCACCCCTTGAGAGGGTTTCGCGCCGGACCGGTTGTAACCGTAGAACGGTCCAGCGGGCACGTCATAATAAAACTGGACTCGACTGGCGCCGAGTTGCGCCAGCAATCCGTCAAAACACCGACTTGGGCTGACCGGTCGGATTGGCCGTCCTCAGCATCAGGGGCGGCACTGCGTGAAGGATGGCCGCTTTGCCACCCGACTTTTGCCGTGGCGAGGTCGCAGGCCGAGGCGGCTATCCCAAGGGAGTGTCTGCCGAGGAGGCAGGTCGAGTCATTGCGGAGGCGATCACCAGCAAGCGGCCTCGTACTGGTTACACCGTTGGTCGCGAGGCCGGCCGCACTGCTGCCTCGGCTCGCGATCCTGCCCGACCGGATGCTCGACTGCCTCCTGGCCGCTGTCGCACCAGCGTCCCCACTTTCCCAGGGGGAGCAAAGGATGGCCTTTGCGGGTCACGGCGGGCCGAGGGGTACGGCGACAGAAAAACGATTTTCTCTCGACCCTGTCAGTAATGGGAAGTCGGCTCGGCTGGAGACAAAATCCTGGATGCCTGAGCGTTTATCAGGAGCAGTCTGCCAACCAGAGGCGCTACTTCTGGATTGCCGTCACTCGGGAAACGCGAAATAAAATAACACGTGTCGTGGCGTAATCTCTTGCGGGAGACTGAATCCTCAATACACAATTCGTCATTGCGCTATGATGGCTCTTCGTCAGGTTTGCTTTCCTCCACGGAAAGACCCGAAGGAGAAATTCCATGGCAATGAGCAGCACTCGACGCAACTTTTTTGGCAAGATCGCGGCGATCGTGGCTCTGGTAACCGGCGCGCCGGAACTCTTCTCTCAACAAGCAACCCAGCAGCAGGCTGCTCCTGCTGGTGCACCCACGCCTGGAGGAGCACCCGGGGTCGCACCTGGAGGAGATTCCCCTCATCGTTCCGGCGAGGGTAACCACACACACGATGGCATCTACTATTTCTCCGGCACGGGCGCCAATGACGGCTATCCCAAGGAGGATCACGTCCTCGTCACGGATCCGTTCGAAAAGCACGTCACGCGCACCATGGACGCGCTCAAGAAATCTGTCGAGCGTGCAGGCTGCACTATGGATAGCATCATCCATCTCCAGGTTTTTCTCTGTCTGCCCCTTGCCGACGGTATTGCGATGCCGACCGGCAAGGCGCGGTTCGATGCGCATAAAGCGCAATACGACGCGTTGAACAAAATTTATGGGACGTATTTCTCCCCAGGTAGAGCTCCGTCGCGCGCCTGCATGGCTCTGGAATGGATTCCCGGCGATTCGCTGATTGAAATCGTAGGCAGCGCAATCGTTGTAACTCCTCCCACCGGACCTGCTAACAAGTAATCTCGAGAGAGACCTTGGAAGGACGCTACTTATGAATTTGAAGTTCGGTTGGAATCGCCGTTCATTTCTAGCTGCGCTTGGGGCCACCGGCGGTGTCTTATTCGGCCCCGCCAAGATAAGCGCTTCCCGCATCTTAGGCAAGAAAACCAAGACGTCCACGCCAACTGGCGACGGCGACCCTATTGTGCCTATCACTACCGGCCTCGGCTCTACTGGCGACATCTATACCGAGTTAGGAGTCACACCTCTCGTCAACATCAACGGCACTGTAACCGTCATCGGTGGGTCGGTGATGAGGCCGGAAGTCATGGAGCTGATCCGGAGAGGCAACGAGCACTTCATTTTGCTCGACGAACTTGAGATCGCAGCTGGTAAGTTCATCGCGAAGCTATGTAAGTCCCCCGCCGGCTACACCGGTCTGGTGACGGGTGGCGCGGCCGCAGCCATGGTGGTCAGCTACGCCGGCATGATGACCGAAGATCTTGAGCCGCGCATGCGGGACATTCCCGACGTCAGCAATTTCCCTAGGAACGAAGTCATCATCCAGAAGAGCCATCGCTATCCGTTTGATCACCAGATCCGCCAGACCGGGGCCAAGCTGGTCGAAGTCGAGACGCGCGAAGAGATGATTGCCGCCATCAATCCGAAAACGGTGGCCATCCACTTCACCAATATCCTGTCCGACAAGGGCAAGGTAAGCGGGCCGGAGACGGTCGAAATCGCGCGGGTACACAATCTCTACAGCTTCAACGATGCGGCCGCGGATGTGCCCCCGAAAGAGCGGCTCTGGGAGTATCCGGCACTCGGCTTCGACATGGTCACCTTTAGCGGGGGCAAGGACATTCGCGGACCGCAGGCCGCCGGCATCCTGATCGGCAAGGAGGAGCTGATCCATTACGCCTTGTTGAACATGAGCCCGCAGGAAGATCGGATCGGCCGTTGCTGCAAGGTTGGCAAAGAGACCATTTTCGGCATGCTGAAGGCGCTCGAGATCTTCGTGAGTCAGGACTTCGACGCCTCGCTGAGGATCTACGACGAGCGCGCACAGGTCATCACCGATGCGGTGAAGAAGTTCGGAGTGATGGCGCTCCCTCGCCAGTTCAACTCCCAGGCTTTCGGCAACGTGACGCCGCGTTACAGCTGGCAGATCGATCCCTCGAAGCTCAACATCACCGGACGGGAGGTCATGCAGAAACTGGCCGACACCCGGCCAATCGCCATCGGCAGCATGGGCGCAGGTGCGAGCGGCATGCGGGGGCGCAATCCGGACGCGCCCGCCGCTGACAATCACGGCGAGCATCATGGCCACTCGATCGACCCGAACAGCTTCGGCTTTGCCGTTTGGCAACTGAAGGACGGCGAGGACAAGATGATCGCGGACCGCTTGGTCGAAATCTTTAGTGCAGCTCTAAAGGCCTAGGCTTTCGAACGAAACAACAACCGCAATGCTCCATTCAGTAGCCCGAATTGCGGCGGCAGCGAATACGCGAAAAAGAAGCCGCTCGCTAAAGCCGAAAGATCGGGTTCTGTCCGGATGGTCGGCTACTCGGAAGTAATCGAAACGAGAATGCACGGGATTAGTAACGGGAAGTCTTAGTGCAAGTCGGCATCTCGTCATCAATCGCACAACTGATGGCAAGCCGTTTGCCGTCACCGATCCTTTCTGCCTTTCTTGAAATTCGGCTTGCGTTCGTTTCATGTCATCCAAGGTTTCGAAATCGAACTTGGGGCGAGCGCGAGCACTCTCGCACGGGATCCGCATCCGAACCCGCGTTGGCCTTAATCCACTTCGAGCAGGTGTATTGGAAAAAGTCAGCATCAGGGATCGAGCGTCCTGTCGACCTGATCGAGGTTGAAATGGTCAAGAGGAGCAATGGGTCTGTGTTCGCCAGCGATCTGAGCGGCGAAGACCACGGAGAAGAAGAACACGGCGATGACACTGACGAACAGAGATCGCATTATCGAACCTTGATTAAAGAATGTTATGCACCAGTAGAATGCTCAACTGGAAATGCCAACCGTAGCAGCCGGGGCATAGAGTGTCGCCAAGAATGGGAGGGACACTCGCGAATCAGGTGCTAACGCACCCCGCGCCCTCATGTTTGCTCTGCAGTCTTCTCTGGAGTTCACGTCCCGGGGCCTCAAAAACTAGGGAGCCGGGAATCCAGCTCCCTTCGGACTAAACACAAACTCGTGGCTAGAAGGTGAACTGGGCCCCGAGGCGGATGTTTCGTGAAGCCTGCCAAAGGTTCGGCCAGCCATAATGTGAGTTGAGTACTACATTGTTGGCTGTGGCCGCCGCCTGCGGGTCATATCCGGTTTCAGCTGCCTCGTAGAAGGCTGCGCCGTTAAAGAGATTTAGACCTCCGGGAGTGAGAAAACTCTGGAAATTATTCGAATTGAATCCTCCCCAGTATGCGGTAACGGCGCGTTGGTTGAGCAGGTTGGTAAAGTTTGCGCTAAAGGCCAGCACCTGGTGTTCGTTGTTCTTGTTGACCTTGATGGCATGTTGCAGGTTGAAATCGGTCTGGGTGTACCACGGCGTGCGGCGGCTATAGACACTGCCGATGTCGATGGCCCCCGTGACCGGGTCGCTCGTGACATTAGCCCACTTGCCACGGCCAAAGAGGTACACGGACTCGAATGGGGTGATGCTATTCGCCAATCCTACGTCGGAGAACGAACTCACCGGGCTGCCCTGGTAGGCGACCTGGAAAAGTCCGAAGGTTGTGGCGTTCGCGTTGAATTTGCCCACCCAGGGTAGCGTGTAATACGCGTAGCCCTTTAACGCGTTCGGGCGATCTGTCGGCAGCGGTCCATCATTTGACTTGCCATTCGCTCCAAAATAGTAATACGGCTCGTCGAACGAGCGCGTGGTGTCGGGCGAGTTGCGTCCCGTAACTCCGCCGTCGACCTGGTCTGTGGTGGTGAGGCCGGTGTAGTTACCCCATAGGCTGCTCCAGGTATAGCTAAACGACCCGGACCAGCCCCTGCTCTGGGTTTTGGCGAGGCGGAACTCCAAGCCGTCATAGTTCCGGATCGCGGTGGGGTTGTTTGGGCACGTGGGACAAGTGCCGAACTGTGCATTAGGGTTGCCGTTAAACGCGGCTGTTCCAGGGCCATATGCATCTCCAATGGAGGTCAGGTAGTTGGCATAACTGTCGATCGTTTTGTCTACGTTTTCGCCCGGATTAATGATGGTATAAATTTCGAAAGCCGATCTGTCGAACAACGCACCGTCCTCTATCACGTGGTCGAGGCGGCGACGATCATAGCGCGCTTCGAATGCCCAGCTCTTCGTGAGTTGATAATCCACGCCAGCGACGTACTCGTGCTGGCGGTAAGGTTTCACGCCAGGCGAAACCGGTTCCTCGGGACGGAAGTTGAGGTTTTCAATCAGCGAAACGCCAGTCTTCGCGTCCGTGAGGGTGCCCGGCGTCACGCCATTCGCGAAAACCGCCCCAACGTTGTCAATACCAGTCGGGCAAGCGCGGGAATTAGCGTTGAATCGCAGAGGGACATCGGCATTTACGAACGTACTGTTTGCATCTGGCCCAAGAGGGTACATGCACTCCTCGTATCCTTGCGCTCCCCAAGATGTTTGGGCCAGCAGCAGCTTCATGACGTCGTTGGTGACGCCATAGCTGCCAAAGATCTTCAGCTTGCCGTCTCGCGATCCCCAGGCAGCCCCCAAACGGGGTTCGATCTTATCGCTCCACCCGAAGTTGATGGATCTGATCCCCGCAATCCCGATGCCCGAGGGAGCCGGCAGGCTCTCTTTCTCGATCCTGAGGCCAAGGTTAAGAGTCAGGCCGTGTCCGACAGTCCAGGCATCCTGCACGAATAGTGCGTGGTTCCAATCCGTGGCAGGTACCGGAGTGCTGGTGGAGTTTTCCAGCACGGTCGCGAAATCCAGTACTTGCAGATAGCCATACTGACCGGCACACCCCCCCCATTCGCCGGCGAGCCCTGTCGTTATCACCCCCGTGGTGGGGCCGTTGCAGTTCATGATCCCGAAGGGAGTGCTCGCCCCGTAAGACTCACCCTGGCCGAGATACTCGTACGCAAAGGGCAAGTTGCCGTGCTGATTAATCACGTTAGACAAGTGGTTGAGCTGATAGCCAGCTTTGATGTTGTGCGTGCCCGCCCAGCCGCTCTTGAAGAACGCCACATCCTCGTCGAACTGGAAGTGCTTGCTGGCGTTCACCTCGGTAAAACTTGCATCGAAGGGAGCCGTGCTGGCGCCAAGTGGGGACGACAGAGCGGATGGCAAGGGCTGGCCGGAGTTATCCAGGGTGCTGGCTACGCCATTCACAGAAAGGTCTACCCCCGTGGTCGGCCAGCCGAAGTCGTGATAGTTCGTGAAGAAGTATCCGAAGCGCGTGGTTGCAACAATCATCGGGGTCAGGGTGATGTCGGCGCCGCCGTTGAAAGTCGCATTCGGGTTCGAAAAGCCGAGGCCGTGTGCGTACTGTGTGATGGGCGCGTCGATTCCAGTCGTAAGCCCTTGCCCGATCACTAGCCCACCGGTGTTCGCGAGTCCGATGGTCGAATCAGGATTTGGCAAACTATCTCCGGACTCCCTCGAATACTGGTAGAGCCACGAACCGAAGACACGGATCTTCTGTGTAAGAGTGCCGTCGAGGCGGAAAGTGGTGAAGTACTGCTGGGTGTCCTGGTTGAAGAGTTGGTTCCCTAGGCCCAGACCCACATTGGACGAATTCGTGGTATCAGTGAAATCCACCATCCTGGATCTGGCAGTGTACTGCGGCGCAAAACCGAGGAAGAACCATAAACGGTCCTTTGCGACCGGGCCGCCGACGGTGAAGCCGGGCTGCGCAATCCTGAAATGGTCTTGCTTCGGCTGATACAACTGGGAATCAATGTCGAAGCCAGCGGGAGGAGTTCCTGGGCTTGGGTCGTAACGCAATTGTTCTCCCGGAGAACCATCCAACCCGTTCGCTTCATAGGTGCCAAAAAACGAGCCGTGGTACGAGTTGCTGCCCTTCTTCATCACGACGTTGACCACGCCGCCCAGGGCGCCGCCGTGCTCGGCTTCGATACCCGAGCTCTTGACTTGGACTTCCTGAATGAACTGGAAGGGCACGTTGGCACTGGACGCGCCGCCGGAGATGTTCTCCGTGTCCTGGCCTTCGACGAGGTAAGTGTTCTCCGAATCAGCCGCGCCGCCGACGGAGAAACCGACGGCCCCGCCGTTGCCGGCACTCCCCGGAAGCGAGCCACCTGCGTTACCCGTCAATCCGGCAGACCCTCCGGCAAGAGGTTCGTTGCGGGCCATGGGCGCGAACTGGATGACCGACTGGAAGCTGTAGCCGTGGGGAATATCAGCGATCACGTCGTTGGTGATGTTGGTGGTGTTCGCATTTGTGGTGACGTCGATGACCGGGGCGGCGCCTGATACTTCCACCACTTCCGCGGCAGCTCCGACTTCGAGCGTCAAGTCGATAGTGGGAAGGTGGCCGACTTCGATCGTCAAGTCCTCGCGCTTGACGGTCTTGAAGCCCTTTGCGGAAATGTTAATGGAGTACACTCCCGGCGGTAAGTTCGCGAAACGATAATAGCCGGCGGAGTCGGTATCCTGAGCCTTCACCCCCACAAGGGACGTGCCCCTAATTTCCACATGCGCCTGCGATACAACCGCTCCAGTCGAATCTTTTACAGTTCCCTGCAATCCCCCGGTTGTCTCTTGCCCGAGAACGTTGGCAACGAGCAGCACAGAGGAAAAACAAGCCCCAAACAGCACGAACTTTGTTGATACCCGACTTCTACGGTTAGTCCTCATCATCTGACTCTCCTTGGTTGATCCTTCTTGCTGTCGACGAAAAAACACGATCAGCTTCGTCTGCGCTGTGTTCCGCGACTCAGCGTTGCAAAAGCCTGCCCAGTGCGGACGAAAACCTTGGAATGAGGGACAAGTTCACTCTTTGTCAGTGCGAATTCCAGCGAGAGACTGACGAATCAACAACCCCAACAGAATCCGAGACTCAGCGGGTAGGAGGGCAATATATGGTTGGACATAGAAACAGCTGATGTTTCTTTAAGTTTCAATAGACTCTTTGATGAAACACCCGACAATCCGCGACCCTAAATAAGCGTGTCTGTTTCTTGCGGCCAGCACTCGTGTAATGTCAGCGTCTGATCCTCGGCGCATTTGATCTTCTGTTCCTTTAACTCTGCGATGCTGGCTGAACCTCATATCCGAAGTTTGTGGAGCTTAACCGTGTACTTGTCCCGCGGAACTTGGTTTCAATCCCTTAGTCCTCTCGTGAGGCAACATTCGTGTTACATAGATCAAGTGGAAAACATAGGACCTAACACTGCGGGATCGAATGGCCACTTAAATCGATACGTAGCCGAGGTAATACAGAGGGCCGATAAAGAGCTGCGCCATTTGATGGCAAAGCGAGCAGAACTTACTAAGCGGATCGGAACAGTAAAGCGGACGATGGTGGGTTTAGCAAAGCTTTTCGGCGACGATAACATGGACGCCCTTCTCTTGGGCGTCGTCGATCAGGGCAGAGGCCCTCGTCACCCGGGGGATCACGGAAGCGTGCCGTAGAGTATTGATCCAGGCCATGCGCCCAATGAGCGCACGCCAAGTGTGCGATGAAAGTCAGCTGACTGCACCACCTTTGCTGGCCCACCACAAAGATCAGATGGCAACCATAAACACGATTTTGGCTCGATTCGTCGAGTATGGGGAAGCGAAAGTATCGCATGGTGATCGCGGGTAGCGCGTCTGGTTGTGGATGGCAGATCGCGAACCCAGACTGGAGCGACTGCCCGACCACAAGAGCAAAACTCCTTACTCAATGATTTAGTGTAGCTTGCCGCTCCTAGATTGTTTGGCCTCCCGAGGGGGGCGGACAACTGCTCGCGAACTGGCATTTCGTCCGATGGTCTCGGAGTCCGCAGCAAGGGTGAAATTCCGGGGACAAGTAGTTCCTAATTTAGGGATGAGCACCCTCGTTTATGGTGTCGTGATTTGGATCTCATAGGTTAGCCTTGGATAAAATGAACCGGCGAGAAATTCTGCGTGCGTTGGGGACTGTCTCCTTAAGTACATTTTGGGAAATAGGGCCCGCCTCCGGAGAGAGTTCTGCAAAGGAGCAGGGCGCATACGTAACCCAATCCGCAAACGAACCACTACCGGGCACAGTGGCCGGCGTGAATCTGATAGATTCCGAGATCGCGAAGTGGGCAACCGATTTCAGTCGTGCCGTGTATCCACCGTATCTATTCAACCATGCCGTCCGTACTTTCCTGTTCGGCTCTTTGGTCGGCCGCGCCCTCGGACAGAAGTTTGACCCCGAGGTTCTGTATCTTGCCTGCATTCTCCATGACTTGGGACTCACCGAGAAATTCCGGAGCGATTTGCCATTCGAGATTCAAGGAGCGCATATCGCCAGGAAAGTTCTGCAAGAACAGAACTATCCGAAGGAAAAGCTTGAAGTGGTTTGGGATGGCATCGCGATGCACGCTTCGCCGATCGGAGGTTTCAAACAACCTGAAATTGCGTTGGTCGGCGAGGGGGCTGGAGCTGATGTCATTGCGCCCGATTTTTCACAGCTTAAGAAGAGCGATGTCCAGGAAGTTGTAAAGGCCTTTCCGCGATTGAGGTTCAAGGAAGCGTTCTTAAAGACATGCGCCGACGTCCTACGAAAGCACCCCCAGGCGGCGTCCAGTTCTTTTATGCGGGACATCCGTGAGCGGTACGTGCCAGAATTTCATCCCCGCAATTTTTGTGATCGCGTCGCGGAGGCTCCCTTCGCGGAATAGGGCGACGGCGAAATTGGGTGAGTTCTTAGAAGCTCGAGTCTCCCAAACTTCTTGAGTAAGCGTTGGCGGTGACCGGCCGGCCAGGCCCCCGATCTTTATTAATTATTATCACTTTTTTTCACGCAGACATTGCACGAAGGCCGACGCTTCCCCAGATCACTGACTGTCAGAAGCCTGTTAATGGTCACTTCGAATCACGCGGCCTGAATCCCCAAGAGCCAAACATCGTCTCATCTCTCCGCGGCACGCTCCGCGAAATTTTGCTGCCAGCAACGCTCGGAGTCTTCATCGGCCGGAAAGAATGTCTCGACACGCAGTTCCTGCAACGTGACGTCGTGCGGCGTGCATAAGGTCATGATGGTGCTGAACAGGCGAAGATCTACGTCTCCCCTCCGTATGTGAAGCGGGAGCAAGAGGTCGCCGGGACGCGGAGCTGGGTGCGGATCGGCCGCCGCCGATGCGTTTGCGTAGCTCCTGATCTCAGCCAGCAAGGCAGCGCCCACGGGGTCTTCCGCTGAGCCCAAGTCAACTTCTGCGCGGCCCAAAAGATGCCGTTCCACCTCCCGCCAGTTCACTATCCAGCGACGGGAGCCTTCCGGGTGGAACGTGACGCGTAGGACATTGTTGGTCGGGGCGCTCAGCGCTGGCGAGATCAAGGTGGAGAAAAACTGGCTGGCCGCCCGATTGCTCAACAGCAAATTCGAATGACGGTCCAGTGCGATCGCGGCGTAGGGTAGATGTCGATCGAGTATGAACTGCAGCATGCCGCGCATGTGAGCCATCTCGTCCGCCGATATAGGTGTTTCACGAAAGACGTCGGCGAAGCCGCCGGATTCAAGCAGGCGATTGCGTTCGCGAAGTGGCAGGTCGAGCACTTCGCCCAATGCAAGCACCGCTTCACGGCTGGGCTGGGCCCGGCCTGTCTCTATAAAACTGATATGCCGTACAGAGAACCCAGCCCGGCTAGCCAACTCGAATTGGGTCAGCCCGCGCCTTTGCCGCCAGGCGCGTATCCGGTGTCCCACCGATGTCACTGCATCTGCCATTCAGCGATTCTATTCGCCGCTCAGCGATGAGACCATTACCTCACAGGTAATGCTGGGTGTCCCGCGAGCCGGTCTACGATGTCGGCACAAAAAGACAGTGTGCGTTGCGGCGCAACTCCGCGCTCAACTCATGCTGATGAAATCAGAAAGGTCACGATTCAACTCGTCCATGTGAGAGATCATTAGGCCGTGCGGTCCATCCTGATAAACTTTCAGCTGAGACCCTGGAATCAATGGATGAACCCTCCGGGCTGTGACTTCGAGCCGGCAAAAAACATCGCTCTCTCCATGGATGATCAATGTCGGCTTCTCTATTAACCGCAGCTCCGGTCGAAAGTCTGTTTCTGTGTTCGCGATGTGTGTTCCAATCACAGCTGGAAGCGATAGGAGATCACACATGCGAATGCCCCAATCGACAGAACTGTTCGTGACCTTGGGGCCAAAAAAACCGCGGGCAATTGTGCGCACGTACTGCGGGAAATCATGGGTGATTTCGTCACGCACGGCGATCAATTCACTCCGGGGAGCTCCGTGGGGATTATCCTCTGTCTTGAGGCCGAATGGAAGCGACGTGGCGACGAACACGATTCGTGAGACACACGCACCACCGTACTTCGATAAATAGCGAACGATTTCACCACAGCTCATGGAATGCCCCACGAGGACTATGTCTCTCAGATCAAGCTGTTTGATAATTATTGCCAAATCGTGGGCGAGGACGTCGAAATCGTAGTCTGCCCCTAGATCGCTCGATCTCCCGTGGCCCCGGCGATCATACGCCACCGTCCGGAAGCCTCGCCCGCACAGATAATTCATCTGATACTGCCAAATGTCAGAGTTACTTGCCCATCCATGAACAAACAGCGCTGTTCGGACTTTGGGATTGAGCCGACTTGCGGGGGTACACCAGTCCTTATAGAAAAGCCTCACCCTCGGGTCGACGGTCACGTACGGGCCGGTTACTTCCGCATTTGATGGCTGCGATAGTTTCTCGTCCGTGGTTGCGGCGTGAAGACGTGGCATTTGTGCAAGGGCTACTCCTCCGCCGACTATCTTGTGAAGAAAAGATCGTCTCTTCATGTGTCCTCTCGGTTCCATGGAAATGAAGCCTTGCTTGCACCGATACTCGAGGCGGAAATACGAATCGTCAATTACGTCCGAGGTAATGCTCGCGATTCTTGGCGTTTGCAGAACGAAGTTCCCAGTCAATTTATGATGCCTGCAGTTTTTCACCCCACGGAAATCGACCATTACCTCGCAGGTAATTGTTGGTACTGCCCAGTTTGATCTAGCATCTCGACATGGAAAGACGATCTGCATTGAGATCAATGATGGCGGCCTCTGCGGTGGCTTTTACGGGCGGACGTCTTAGTATGGCCGCCAAGCAGCCCTCCAGAGTCGCCCTCCACTCCAACTCGATGGTCGAGACCCGCGATGGAACCAGGATTCACTTTCGGGATTGGGGCGCCGGCCGACCAATCGTCTTCGTGTCGCCGTGGGGGCTCTGCTCGGACTGGTGGGACACCCCAGTGATAAGCTTTTCCGAACGGGGCTGGCGTTGCGTGGCATTCGACCGGCGCGGTCATGGCCGATCCGATGATCCCTGCCGCGGTTACGATTTTGACACCCTCGCCGACGACATCGCCGCGGTCATGAATGCGCTGGATTTGCAGGAGGCCGTCCTGGTCGGCCACTCCATGGGAGGGGCAGAGGTGGTCCGGTACCTGACGCGCCACCACAGCCACCGAGTCAGTCGTGCCGTGCTTATTGCACCTACCACCCCTTTTACCATGAAGACCGAAGACAACCCTGGCGGCGCGCCCAGGCAGGCTCTCGAGAAGACCCGCGAGTCGCTTAAGCACGACCTTCCGCACCTCGTGGCAGAGGCGGCGCCGGATTTCTTCGGCGTTCCCAAGAACTCCGTCTCTAAAGAGACCATGGACTGGTGGTCCCGCCAGTTCCTGGACCGGGTCTCGATCAAGGTGCTCTCGGAGCTGTACAAGGTAATGACAGAAACCGATTTCCGCACCGAGATCCGAACGATCAGAACACCAACGCTGATCCTGCACGGCGACATCGACAAATCGGCCCCCCTGGAATCGACGGGACGCCCGACTCACGAACTCATCACCGGCAGCTGGATGTTGGTATACGAGAACGCCGCTCATGCGCTGCCGTACACGCACACCGATCGCATGCTGGCGGATATCGTCGAGTTTGCGGCACCGTTACAGGAATCATGACCATCCGGAGCCAGATTCAGATCGCGCCGAAGACGGACACCCAGCAAGACTGGCGATTCGCCGCGACCATCTGGAAGCCATGCTAGCATTCCACCGAAGTCGCCCCGTCCCAGTCGCAGCCGCCAAGCGCGGTATTCTTGGGTTGAAAGGTCCACCGAATGAACGCGGTAAAGCCGAACTGCTGCGAATCGACGAATGCTTTCAGGGTTTCCGAGGAGTCCCTACGTTTGCAGCGGGAATTATGTCCGAGCGGCTATTTTTCGGAAGGCGGCAGGGAGTTCTTCGGGGAGGCTAGTTTAGGCATTTGACAGACTTCATAGTGTTCGACGTTAAGCGGCGGCTCGATGAGGCACTCAAGGTCGTAGGCGTAATAGTGGGCTTTGGCAAAGTCGGCACCCGCGTACGCCGCGATAGCTTGACGCGACTCCCAGAACGACAGCAGCAGAAATTGCATCCGCGCGCTTTCTCTCCGGCGCAGCAGATGGATCCCACGATTGCCGGCATAAGTTTGGTAGTCTCGAAAGCCGAAGTCGGTCAAATAACGAAAGTACGCCTCAGACTTCTCGATAGAAACAATCCCGCCCCAGACCCGGGCGATCGTATTTTCACCTCCCACATTGTGGCCATCAGTTGGGCGGTATAGCTCAGGGGAGCTATCCGAATATACTTCGTAGTGCCGTACATGAGGCTCCATTTCGATCAAGTAGTCAGAATCGAAATCGTAGTACTTGGCCATTCTAAAATCGTCCCCAGCGAAACGCTTGACGGCGTCAGTGTCGTCCCAGAACGTCAGCATCTCGAAATGCCTTACTCCTGCTTCGGTGCGGTACAAACACCACGCTCCTCGATTTCCGCGCGTATCCAGATACTCAGGCAGCGCAATTCTGCGCATGAGGTCCAGGTATTCGTCAGCCTTCGAAACAGGAACCATTCCATGCCACATTCGAGCGATCATGCGGCTCTCCCATCAAGCGAGCGAACTCCGAGGAGAACATCCTCGAGCAACTGCGCGGTCTCCAGCTAAAGCGCTCGATCACCTGGAGTCCAGTTTGCGCCGTGCGCTGAAACCTGGCGCATCGAACGACCTCGATGAATAGCCCGAGTCCTCTGGCCGTGTGTAGCGGAATAATACCTCTGCCGGAGAGGCGCCAACTAGCAACCACGCGTGACTGACCAACCACCGTATCGAGCAAAAACTCGCGACCCTTTTGAGCAAAATATAGACGCGTCTCAGCATCGACGACTTCACGGTCGCCTGTCGAACTCACGTACATCCACCCCATCAAGCTTGATTGCTTTCATGTGCATCTCGATTTCCGTAATCTACTACAGAAATCAATCTCCAGCCATCGCGTGGAACGGGTTCTACATCAGCGCATTCAAGCGCGTGCCCGAGGCTGCCGCAAACACTACTCCTGATCCAGAGCCTTGTACGGCGAGCTGACATGGAGCACAGCTTTAGCCAGCGCTGTTGAGACAAGACTGGCTAACATTCATTGTCCTTCGATTGTTGTTCCTTCGCCTGATTGTCTTTTTGGGACGACTCCTTAATCGAGTTAACTATAAGGGGTTCGAGTCAACATTTAGTCCACGCAGGGTTCATTTCGCATCTGTGGTCAGATGCACGTCCTTCATTTCCTTAATTTCACTGATTACGATTGCGTGCGTTCCCTTGCGCTCGAACACGGCACCGCGGGCGCGGACGTATTTGCCAACGAAAGGCATCAGCTTCTCAGGTTGGCCTGGTCCGGCATTGAACCAGAAATCGGAATGTACAACTCACCATCCTTCGTCTGGATGACTAACGGGGAGCCGTGCCTGGCGCACTCTAAGGCGCACTGTAAATTGAATTCCGTAGCATTCGCCTTGGGATTCTGAATCGGGCACGCGATGTCTCGAACCAGGCCCTCAATTGTCACCTTTGCGGGCTGCGCAGTCGCTATCTGACCCACCTGCTGGCCCGTCTGGGCCAACGCCAAGATTGTCGCAATGCTACAACTGGCAACCAGGCAGATGAGTACAGCACGGTTCATAGGTTCTCCTTAGGAAGGTTACGCATAACACCATTAGCACGTAATTCGCTGGCTCCATCGTCCTTTGCGGCAGCGAGTCGGCTGCCACCCAGGCGGCACCAACTGCTGCGAGATTTAAAGCACTCTCGGTCCAGTTTCCAACGTCTCGTGTGATCGGCGAGAAGCATCCGCTCGTTTACCAACAGGCCGAAAGACTCAAGCACGGCGGTCACCAGCATCGCGGCGAGGCGGGGGGAGCACTGCCTTGGCAAGGGCCATTCTTCAGGTCTGGTATTACCGATGGTGTCAGTGAACGCTTCTCCTCATAGTGTTCCTCCCGTTTGATCGCACGACCGAAAGTTCCCTTTGTTGCGCGAATCTCACAGCATTAGAAGTACAAACCGCAACGCCGTGAGGAAAGCACACACGAACCATTGCCGTGCAAGCAAACTTACCCTGTTCGGTGGCTTCTTTCAATAGCCACTGTTATGTTCTGCGATAAGGCCACTAGGAGGAATCGTTTCAAATAGAAAGGATGCCTCGGTTAGGTTGTCGGGAGTCTTGAACGTATTTGATCTTCGCATCGTGGAAGTTTGACGCGGATCAACTGGCCTTCCCATATTCCAGGTTCAGGATTGCAAACCCTTTGGCAAGTGAACCATTCCCGAAAGCATGTCCGCGAGCATGTGACAAGCGGCAGGGCAGGCGAATACCGCAGATTGCGGAATCCACGTGATGAGCAAATCGTGTTAGCCGAACCTGACAGGCACAACGGCAATCGTCACCGACGCTTCCAGCGGCTTAGGCCGTGGGTGCACCCGTGTGCTTGCTGCCGCAAGCACCGCGGTCGTTTTCCAGTGCGCGGACATCCATCCTCTGTAAGCGCCAGCCGGTCTCACGCCTGAGACGAAGATAGCAAATTCGGCTACCTTCGATATTCGCAGGTATCGAAAATACGGTGGCTCAAGTAACACACCTCTCATCGTCATCGCCACTCGGAACGTAGCAATGAATGCACCTGTTCCTTAGCGTGCTATTATGTCTGCCTTCACCGGGGCCGTGGCTTTATCGCGGGCAATCCCGAGGCACCATCATGCGGACTTGGCGGCGTTTTGATATCGATGATTATCGCTATATCCATCGCCCGATGGATTAACCTGAGTTGCGCTCTCCTTAGGGCCCAGACTCGCGAACGGTTAATGCCTGCCGCCCTTTCTGTCTCCGTGTCATTCGCACGAAATTGAACGTCGAACTAAACGTGCCAGCTCTGGTGCATTGCTAGTGGCATCGACATTGAGGGGGTTCATGCATCGAAAGAGCCTAGAAGTCGCTTCGATTTTTCTGATTGGCCTCGTTGTCTTTGGATTTCTTTGGGTAGCGCAGCCCGTGTGTTTCGGTTCTACTCCTCACCCCATCGCGGCCAGAACCGCTGCAACCGGGCCAAAGAGCCACAGAGGCTCGTACCGACAGAAAGTCGCAATCTCTCCGTTTGATCGCATCTTCGCTCCCGGCCTTGAGAAATCTCAGGTCCCTACCAAAACGAGCCAACCGCATGGCGTGCGCACTCCGAGAAATTACTCAGCCCCTTCTCAGGGTATGGCACCCAATTTCGCCGGCTTCGTGTCCGCGCCGCTCTACAGCGGGGAACTGGGCTCGGCGTGCATCACCGATCCCTACAATTGTGGAATCAACATTTTAGCCACCGGTGACTTTAATAAGGACGGCAAGCCGGACCTGGCTATCTTTCAATACGACGGCACTCTGAATGTTTTGCTCAATAACGGGGTGGGTGGTTTCCTGCCGCCCGTCGGCTATGGCGCCACGACCGCAGTCGCCAACAACTACGGTATCGCTTCCGTGCAGGTGGCCGACGTCAACAACGACGGCTATCCCGACCTTCTGGCGCTGGACACCAACAACAATCAGTTCCTTGTCTTCCTCAATCAACAGGATGGCACGTTCGCGCCCCCGGTCGCGGTCCCGAACACGGCCAACGGGTCGCTCGGAGCCATGGCGGCCGGTGATGTGAACCACGATGGCAATGTCGATGTTGTCGTCGTTTCCTACAGCGCCATCAGTTCCACGGAATCGGAAGCGACGGTGCAGACTTTCCTCGGGAATGGCAATGGAAGCTTCTCCACCCCGACCACGGCACTAACCACGGTTTCCCAGATTGCTGTTCCATTCACGCTGATCGAATCTGGTGGTCTAGCGCTGGCAGATGTAAATAACGATGGAAGTCTCGATCTGATCGCCATCCTGGATGAGTACACTCAGTTGCAGTTCTTCGAGGCGCAGTTCCAATTGGCTGTCGGTGTGGCACTGGGAAACAACACCGGAGCCTTCGCCGGCTTTTCCAATGGGTCGCCAATCCTGATCGAAGGTCCATACAGCGCTCTTGGCTGTTGCCAGAGTTATGTAAATGGGATTTACCCAGTGGATCTGAACAACGACGGCAACCTCGACCTGGTTGTCGATGCCGGATATAGCGTTCTCAGTTTACTGGGCAATGGCAACGGGACCTTCCAGAGTCCCGTCGAGACTGCACCCTCCATCGTTCCAGCCACTCCGGAAACCTTTCAATTTGCCGACGTAACCGGCGACGGCTACCTAGATCTCATCGCCGACAGCGATTTCATCACCGTTTCTCCCGGTAATGGTGACGGCACTTTCGGCCCACCGCTTACTAATTACGCCACCGGCGCAGCCCGTATGGCTGCAGTCGACATGAACGGCGACGGAATTCTCGATCTGATCGGCCTCGAAACGGAATATCGATCGGTGTCAGTGTTCTTTGGACGTGGTGACGGCACCTACATCGGCGCTCCGCTACTGACTTCTCCGGTGAGCGGCAGCGATCCGACGACTCTGACCCTGGAACTGGCAGCGGACGTGACCGGCCTTGGGAATACCGATCTCATCGAAGTGTACCAACCTGAGCCACAGCAAGGCACGCAACTCCTCACCGGCATCAGCGACGGCAAGGGAAATTTCAACTACATTGCGGCATTTCCGGCTGACCAAGGCGTTTTCTCCAACGATACATTTATCCAGCCAGTTTCAGCCGACTTCAACGGCGACGGCAAGCAGGACATTATTCTCAGCGGACCCCACGGCGCACTCTCGGTTGCATTGTCCAATGGCGATGGCACCTTCCAAACTCCCGTGGCCATTCCTCTCGGCGCACTTGACTGCCCGGTCACGTATGCGGCTGTCGGCGATCTGGCAAACAGCGGGAAGCAGTCACTCGTCGTGCCCTATCCGGGAGATGCCGCCTGCACCGGACCCGACGGCGCGGGTTCCGGGTACTTCGTGATTCCGGGCAACGGCGATGGCACCTTCGGTGCTCCACAGTTTCAGCCCTTTGGCAACGAACTGTATTCCGTGGTTTTGGCCAACATCAACGGCGGTGGAATTATGGGATTGGTGCTAAACGATGCGCCATTCGATTCCCAGGCGAATTTTGGCGTCTATTATTTGCCAGGCAACGGGGACGGCACCTTCGGCAGCCCGGCAACGGTCTCCACCAGTTACATGGTGAGCCAGGTCATTGCAGGCGATTACAACCAGGACGGTAAGGTCGATTTAATTATGTTCAGTGCTGGTGAACAACATCCGTCCGCTGGGAATCCTGCTTATGCCACGGCAGGCATTTTGTTGTATCCGGGAAATGGCGACGGCACGTTCGGCGCGGTAACGCAACTGGGGACGGGCACATTCTTTCTGAATGGCGCATTGGCTGACGTCAATAGCGACGGCATTCCCGACATCGCGGCAGCCGCCTACGATCCGTCGTATCTAGTACCGGGGCCGGTGGCGAGCTTCGGACTCTCTGCGTTCCTGGGTACGGGGGGCGGAAGCTTTAGCTCTCCGGTGAATTTTCTCGCACCCGACTTCGGCGTCCGGAGTGTCTTCGGCGGCAACTTCTTGAGTGACAATGCCCCTGACATCGTGCTGCAAACCCCGTCGGGAACAGAATTGCTCCTCAATCAAGGTGGGACCGCACTGACCTTGAGCGCTTCAGCTACCAACATCTTGCAAGGCGCTTCGCTGACATTTACCGCCACGGTACAACCCACCCTGCCAAACCGACCGACTCCGACTGGCGCCATCAATTTCAGCGATAACGGCGCTTCTCTCGGAGTTGTTCCGTTGAGCAGCGGCACGGCAACCATGACAATTGCAACTCTCGGCGAAGGATCAAACCAGATTTCAGCGACTTACTCGGGAGACGCGAACTTCAATCCCAACGTGCAGGTCGCGGCCGTCGCTGTTACCGTGACCGCACTGCCACCCGCAATTACTCTGACCAGTAATCCCTCCGCGGTTACCCTCAGTTCCGGAAACATTGCGACGACCGTTCTCAACCTCGCCGCCAATGCCACCTTTAGCGGGACTGTAGCGTTCTCTGTCACAAATCTTCCGGCCAATGTGCATGCCGTCGTGGCACCCTCCACGGTTACGCTTGCGGGTGGGCAGTCTACGACCGCGACGCTCGCCCTCAGCGGTACGCAAACCTCGGCGAGCACTGATCGCAATCCGTTATTGTGGGCGGCGGTGCCAGGGTTCGGAGTGATGGGATTCCTTTTTGTGCCCGGGTGCGCTCGGCGAAAGCGATGCCGTTCGTCGGTCGGGTGCAGTTATATATTCCTGGCCGTTCTCGCCGCTGCAACGTTGGGCTCATTGAGTTGCGGAAGCAGCAGTTCTTCTGGCAATCGGTCCAGTACTTACAACGTTCAGGTAAACGCCACGCCGGCCAATTCGGCCGCGCCCGCGCAGACTTTATACGTCACGCTCACGGTTCAAAATTGAGCGCTCAGTACACGCTCGTTTCCTGTTTGGTTAGGCCATTGATATTGATGTTGACCGGAGAAATCGATCTATGAGAAATATCATTTCTGCTTCACCTGGTTCTCGGAGATTCGTTGGGGAGTTTCTTCCAAAGGTCCCCGCGGGTTTGCTGCTGGCTTTGCTTTATTTCTCGTTATGTCACCCGGCCACGTTGGTAGCGCAGAGTCTCAATCCGATATCCCTCTCTCCGGCCGCGAGTCGGATCGACGAGACCCGCAGCTTGGCTCTGGTGGGAAATACTCGGCCAGAAACCTGGTCCTCAGATTCCATCGATCTCGGTATTGCGCCGGCCGATCTCGCCCTGCAGCATATGATCCTTCTCTTGAGGCGAAGTCCGGAACAGCAGGTCGCACTCGAAAAACTACTCGCTGCACAGCAGAATCGGAAGTCACCGCAATATCATCGCTGGCTTACGCCCTCCGAGTATGCCGACCAATTCGGAGTGCCGTTGGAGACCATAGGCAACATCTCGCGCTGGCTCCAATCGAATGGGATGCAGGTCGACTCCATCGCCCACAGTCGCATGTTCATCGAATTCTCGGGAACCAACGGCCAGTTGCGGCAGGCTTTTCACACCCAGATCCACGAATACGAGGTGAAGGGAGAGCTGCACCACGCCAATTCGTCCGATCCCGAGGTCCCCGCAGCCTTTGCGCCGGCCATTGTTGGAATTACTTCCCTGCATGACTTTCGCACGCGCGCTTTGCACACATTCGTTGGCGTCGCCCATGCTGATCGTGGTGCGAAACAATGGCGTCTTGAGTCCACGTCGGTGCCCGCATTCACCACTGCGATTAATGGCAATACGTACTACGCTGTGACTCCGTACGATTTCGCGACGATCTACAACGTCGCGCCGCTATGGACCGAGGGGATCAATGGCGCTGGTCAATCGATCGCCATCGTTTCCCGCTCTGACATTAGTTTCGCGGATGTGGACAACTTCCGGGCAAGCTTTGGATTACCCGCGAAGAATCTAACCATCATCTACGACGGTCCGAACCCCGGGCGAACTGTTGACGAGAGCGAAGCCGACCTCGATGTCGAGTGGTCGGGTGCGGTAGCGACCAGTGCCTCGATCGATCTCGTGGTCGCCGGCAATACGGTTACAACCGACGGCTCGTTTCTGTCGGCGCAATACATTGTCGACAACAACGTGGCCCCGATCCTGAGCATGAGTTTCGGAGAATGCGAAGCGTTCCTTGGAACTGCCGGTAACCAATCCTACGCGGAGTTGTGGCAACAAGCCGCCGCGCAGGGCATTAGTGTATTCGTGGCTTCTGGCGATTCCGCATCGGCCTCGTGCGATCAGGGTCTCGCCGAGCCTGCGGCCACCTGGGGACTAGCCGTCAGCGGAGTAGCCTCCACCGCCTACAACGTTGCCGTCGGTGGCACCGATTTTTTCGCCAACTTTGCCAATGCCAACACCTACTGGAGCGCTACAAACGACGCCAATCTCGCTTCCGTTTTGAGCTATATCCCCGAAGTGCCGTGGAATAACACGTGCGGAAGTTCTGACATCCTCCTCGCTGTTCGGGCGGAGGGCGGCACAGCTGGCACAAATGAGGCACTCTGCAACGACCTCAACTATCCGCAGTTACTGGGCACAGCCGGCGGGGGCGGAGGCGCCAGCAATTGCATTTCGGGGATTTCCGAAACCCTGACCGACTGCGGTGGGGGCTATCCCAAACCTACGTGGCAGTCGAAAGTTCCCGGCATTCCGGCCGATCAGGTACGCGATCTCCCCGATGTTTCCTTGTTCGCTGGGAGTGGAATCTGGAGCAGCTTTTATGTTTTCTGCAGCGCGGATGCAAGCGCAGACGGAAGCTGCAATTACAACAACAGCAACGATGTCGTCTTTCTCGCCGCGGGCGGGACTTCCTTCGCCTCACCCAGCTTTGCCGGCATCATGGCTCTGATCGAACAACAGGTTGGCGGACCCCAGGGCAATCCGAATTACACGCTCTACAAGTTGGCTAGCCAGCAGTACAAGACTGTGGGCACGGCATGTCAGTCCTCGACAGTCGCTCCCGGAAATGCATGCGTCTTTTACGACATCACGGACTCATCCAACGAGGTTGCGTGCGAAGCAGGCACTACGGATTGCAACCCCACGAATCCCAACGACAATTTTGGCGTTCTGCCCGGATGGCGTGCCGCCCACGGCTTTGATCTTGCCACCGGACTCGGCTCGGTCAACGCCTACAACATCGTGCACTCTTGGGGCAGCGTCAGCTCTGCGGATCTCGCCAGTCAGACGACATTGACGGTTCAATCGGCGACAGCGACGTATGGAACTCTGCTCACCGGCACTGTTCAAACCTCGGCAGCCGGCGGGTCGGGTACTCCGACCGGTGATATCGCTCTGGAAGCCAGCACCACACCCGGGGCCGCTTTGACCGGTTTTGGCTCTTACGCGCTTTCCGCCGGACAGGCGCCCTTCAGCATCAGCAATCTGCCGGCGGGAAAGTACCCATTGGTCGCGCGTTACGGAGGCGATTCGACGTTCGCCGCAAGCGTAGCCCAATCAACCGTGACCATCACTGCCGGCGGCACGCAAACTGCATTGAGCACCAGCCGCACATCCCTTAGCCCCGGCCAGGGTGTGGTTTTCAGTGCGATTGTTCAGACTACGAGCCTCGGCAATTCTCCAACTGGAAACATCACGTTTACCGATTCAACAACCGGCGCAACGTTGGGCAAGGTTTTGGCGAGCGCAAGCACGAATGCGAGCACTGGAATGTCGATAGCGACAGCACAGCTGACGGTCGCCTCCACCCAACTGGCGTCTGGATCCAACATTGTGAGTGCCGTTTATGCAGGAGATAGCAACTATACCGGTTCAACCTCCGCCGCCGTTGCGGTCACGCTGCAATCAATGTTTAGCGCTCAATTAAACCCGACCTCCGTAACCTTCAACGAGAACGGCAACGGGAACGCATCAATTACCCTGACCCCAAATGTAACGTTTCCTTTGCCTGTAACGCTCAGTTGTGGGAACTTGCCTCCGGGGATGAGTTGTTCATTCTTGCCGTCGGTTGTGCCGGCCGGTGCCGGCGCGACTACTTCCACGATCACGATTCAATATGCTAGCGCAGCTGCGCAAAAGCGTAGAAAAGCAGTAGCTTTGAGCAATCCAGGTTACCCCTGGAAAGGCGCGCCGACCGTAGCAGGATTTGCGCTTTTGAGTCTCCTGGTGATGCCTCGCCGCCGCCGTTCGCAGTGGCTCGCTTGCACTTTGCTTCTGGCAATGGCGTTTGTTGGCATCTCCTGCGGTGGCAGCAATGCAAGCGCGCCTTCGTCGACGGTTCAGTCCACTACAACTATGCTGACCTCAACGACTCCAACCGCTCAGCTTGGGGCTGCCGTGATGTTCTCGGTGAGCGTGACCTCCATTGGTGGCACACCGACTGGAGTTGTAGTTTTGCAGGACGGCTCCTCCGTGTTGGCTTCGCAGAGTCTATCGAATGGAAGCGCCACGTTTACCCTCGGCAATCTCCCCCTGGGATCAAATGCACTGGTGGCAAACTATAACGGGG
>Ga0210389_10000237_pt1 | contig 56280 bp, 48 predicted proteins | sample IncBWH28OmetaG_FD_160127 | JGI IMG/M metagenome (GOLD analysis project Ga0210389, IMG submission 160127) | Forest soil microbial communities from Barre Woods Harvard Forest LTER site, Petersham, Massachusetts, United States - Inc-BW-H-28-O ... | reverse complement strand
GCTCCCTGGCCGCGGAGGGGGTGCCGGACGCGGCGGTCATCGCCCTCGCGGACCAGCCGCTGGTCGGCGCCGAGGCGGTGCGGCGCCTGATCGCCGCCTGGCGCGACGGGGCGAGCGTGGCGGTGGCGGCCTACGACGGCAAGCCGCGCAACCCGGTGCTGATCGCGCGCGAGCACTGGCCCGCCGTGCTGGAGACGGCGACCGGCGACACCGGGGCCCGGGCGTTCCTGCGTGCCCACCCGGACCTGGTGACGCTCGTGGAGTGCGGCGACACGGGCCGCCCGGACGACATCGACACCGCCGAGGACCTGGCCCGCATCACGAGGATCGAGCGATAGCCGCTCGACTACCCTGGCCCGCGAGGCCCCAGGCGGCCAGCCGCGAGGCCCCAGGCGGCCTCTCGCCATGAGGTCCGGGCGGCCCCGCCACGAGGCCCAGACGGCCTCTCGCCATGAGGTCCGGGCAGCCCCACCACGAGGCCTGACCGGAAATATCCCCTATATCCGGCGGCTAATCACTCTCCTGGTAGTCGGCTAACTGGCGAAGCTTCGGATTCCCCACCGGCAGCTGACGGACTCGCCCGGCGGCAGGACGAGCAGGTCGGTCCCGCTGACGAACGCGTTCGGCGGGCAGGTCATCGGCTCGACGGCGAGCGCGGTGCGGCGCATGGCCGGCTCCAGCGGGTCGCCGGTGAAGACCTGCAGCCAGCGGTAGGCGGCGTCCGCCCACAGGGCGCTGCGCGCGCCGCCGGCTTCGAGCCGCACCCAGGCCAGGCCGTCGTTGTCGCGCCGCAGGCCGGTGAACGCGTGGTCGAGCTTCGTGCCGGCGAGCCTGCGGGCGGCACGGAAGTCGAAGTCCGTCCCGGCTACGTCCTCCGGGTCGCCGGACGGGATGCCGCGGTCGTTGACCGGCAGCCACCGGTCGGCGGGCAGGGTCAGCTCGCAGTCGTCGACGGTCGGGGTGGCGACGGAGAGGTACGGGTGCTGCCCAGTGCCCCACGGCGCGGGACGGCTGCCCTTGTTGGCCGCGGTCACGGTGACGTGCAGGCCGGACGCGGACTCCAGCCGGTAGGTGACGTCGACCTGGACGGCGAAGGGGTACCCGATCTGGCCGAGGGGCGCGGAACGGAGGGTGACCTCGCCGGGCTCGTGGGCGACGCGGGACCACGGCGTCCACCGGGTCAGGCCGTGGATCGCGTTCCCGTGCGCTGGCTCGGACAAGGGCAGGTGATGGGCGGCGCCGCCGAACTCGTAGGTGCCGCCGTCGATCCGGTTGGGCCACGGGGTGAGCAGCTGCCCGGCGCCGTGCGGCGGCAGGTCGTCGGCCGCGAAGCCGGTGACCAGCGGCCGCCCGTCGTGGGTGAGCGCCCGGAGCCCGCCGCCGAGTTCGGTCACGGTGGCCCGGTAAGCGCCAGCCTCAATCTCGTACTGGGCGCCAGTGAGCGGGATCGTCATGCCGATCAGGATACGGACCTCGCTCCCGGCGCGTTGCCCCGCCCGCCTGTCACGGTCCGCGCGCGATGAGTCTGACGGCGTCCGGCCGTCGTATTGTCGAACCCGTTTACCGAGGAGGACTTCTGATGCGCAGCGTGACCTATTCGATGGGTGTCTCGCTTGACGGCTACATCGTCGGGCCGGACGGCGGCTTCGGCTGGGCGGCGCCCGACAAGGAGGTCTTTCGCTTCGTCACTGACGAGCTACGGGACGTCGGCGTCCACCTGCTGGGACGAGGACTGTACGAGACGATGCTGTACTGGGAGACCGCCGACCAGGACCCCTCGCTCGACGACTCAATGCTTGAGTGGGCCGCGCTCTGGAAGCCGCTCCCGAAGGTGGTGTTCTCCACGACGCTGGCGGCGGTGGAGGGCAACGCCCGCCTGGCCTCCGGGGGCGTGGCGGAGGAGATCGAGCGGCTGCGGGCCGAGCCGGGGGAGGGCGACATCGGGATCGGCGGCGCGGCACTCGCCGCCGAGGCGGCCGCGCTGGGCCTGATCGACGAGTACCGGGCCAGGGTCTACCCGGTGCTGGTTGGCGGGGGGACCCCGTTCTTTCCCCAGCGCGAGCACCGGGTGGATCTCGAACTCGTCGAAACCCGCACCTTCAGCTCGGGAGCCGTCTACCTCCGCCATCGGGTGGCGCGCTAGCCGGCTCGGTCGGCCGAGCCCTAACGAGCGCGTGATGAATGCGATAGCCGGGGTGCCGTGATTGTCCGCCGCTATGTCGGCATGGCTTATTGATAGCCGTGCGTCCTATTTGCGTGCCGGGAAATCAGCGAACAATAGTGGCTATTGAGGCTGGTGCGACCCGAGATTTCCCGGGAAATTAGATTCACCGCGAGAGCTTGACTGCGCTGCGGGTTCGTGCTCTCATGCCGCGATAATCGCGGGGCTATTCCGGGCTGATGTTGGGCCGGCGGGGCTGCTTGGGGAGCGGGGGACCGTCAGCCCCGCCGGCTAATTAACTGTAGCCGTAACGATAGGGTTCATGCGAGCTTTTGAGTTGTTTCGTTGGGGCTTAATGCTTTCGAAATAGTCGCACAACGTAGTCATTGATGTCGGAGAGTACCCCATATCGGGGCGGGTCAGTCGCGCTTCGGGGCGAGGCGGCCGCTGCGGAGCGCCTCGGCGGAGAGCACGCCGAACAGGTAGAAGTAGGCGGCTTCCTCGTCTTCGAAGAAACGGACTTCATGCCGGGCGTCCTCGGCGCAGCTAAAGACCTCGTAGCCCCCGTCGGTCTTGAACAGGCACATCGCGCCGGTGACTTCCTCGTCCACCGCGTAGGCGGACCGGGGGATATCGGCCATGTCGACAAGGTCGGCGAAGACCGCGGACATCGCCAGCCGGGGCTTGCGTGCCGCGCGCCTGCCGCGGACGGCGCCGGCCTTGCTCTCGGACGCGCGGAACGCGCTCCTCGGCACGGGTGCGCTCGCAGGCGCCGGCACGCTACGTGACTCCGGCGCGGCTTGTGCCGGTGCGGCCCGTTCAGGCGGGGCCTGTGCTGGCGCGGCGGCGGCCCGCATCGCCGGGGGCGCGGCGGTTTGTGTCGCCGGAGTGACCGCCTGCCCGGCGTAGGGAACGGCCCGCGGTCCCGGCGGCGTGGCCGGTGCGGCCGCGGCGGCGTTCTGCGTGCCCGGGAGGGCGTTCTGCGTCGGCAGCGGGACGGTGGTCGTCTCCGGAGGGGCGACCGGGGCGGCCAGCGGGGCGGCCTGTAGTGCGGGGGGCATGACCCGTGGTGCCTGCGGCATAGCCTGTGGTGCCTGCGGCATAGCCTGTGGTGCCTGCGGCATAGCCTGTGGTGCCTGCGGCGTGGCCTGTGGTGCTGGAGCGGCGGGTGGTGCTCCGAGCGGGGCGGCCTGTGGGGCCGACGGCGGAGCGGTCGGAGCGGCCGGGATGGCGGCCCGCGCCATCGGGGCGGCGGGTGTGGTGGCCCGGAAGGGCGGCTGTGCACCTGGCGCCTGTGTGCGGGGCTCTTGCTGCCCGAACGATTGCGCCGGTTGTGGACCGGGCGGCTGCGCTGGCTGCGGCGCAAGCGATTGCGGACCGAGCGCCTGGGCCTGCTGCGGACCAGGAGCCTGAGCTGGCTGTGGCGCGGAGGATTGTGCGGGCGGATGGCCTGGCGGCTGCGTCGTCGGAGCGCTTGCCTGCGGGGCGGGTGCCTGCGCGGGCATGGGCGCCGGGCCGGTCGCGCCGCCAGTGACGGGAGCGTGACCAGTGAGCTGTCCGCGGGCAGGCACTTGCGGCGCGAGCCCGTACTGCGGTCCGGCCGGGCCGTTGGGCCCGGTCGGCTGGCCGGGCATAGCCTGCGGATTCGGCTGAGACTGGGGAGCACCGGCCGCTGGCGGCAGTTGCGGGGCGGCCGGAAGCTGAGGCTGGGCGCCGTTGGGATAGGCGGGCGCGTTCGGGTAGCCGCCAGGATTCGGCTGCGTTCCGTTGGGGTTGGGCGGTGTTCCGTTGGCAGCGGCGCCGCCGGAGAATCCGCCGCGCACCGCGTTGCCGTTGACGTTCCCGCCCGGGACCTGCACGCCATTGGGCATCGGTACGCCGTTCGGGATCGGCACCCCGTTCGGGACGGGCACCCCATTGGGAACCGGCCCGTTCGGGTGGGGCGTGCCGTTCTGGGTATACGAGCCGTTCTGGGCAAGCGAGCCGTTCGTCTGGCCGTTCCCGGGTCCCGGCTGGCCGCCGCCCGGCTGGAACCCGGCGTACCAGGTTCCGTTGGCGTCGGGGGAGCCGTGCCAGGTAGCGGCCGGGGCGGGCTGCTGCTGCGGCTGGGGACCAGTAGAAGACTGGGATCCCGGGACACCCTGCGGACCAGCGGGCACGGGTGCCGCCTGCAACGCGAGTGTTCCCGGTAGCGCGACCGAGCCAGGGGGAGCGGACTGCGGCGCCGCGCCAGCGGCGGGCAGGCCAAGAGGCTGTCGGCCCCCAGCGGACAGGCCGGCGCCGACTGGCATCCCCGCGGCGGCCGGCATTCCGGCGGCCGCGGGCACGCCTCCGTCGGACGGGCCGCCTGGGAAGACCCCGCCAGGGAAGACCCCGCCGGGGGAACCGCCCGCGGGCAGGCTGCCCCTCCCGGGCATTCCCGCGGGCATGGGCCCGCCATTGCCGAAAGGCATGCCATTCGCGGCGGCCATGCCGCCAGGCGCCATCGCACCGCCGGCGGCCATGCCGCCACCAGGCAGGCCGTTACCGGGCATCCCGCCACCAGGCATCCCGCCACCAGGCAGGCCGTTACCGGGCATCCCGCCACCGGTCATGCCATTACCAGGCATGCCGCCGCCGGGCATTCCCGCACCCGCTCCCAGCGCCGGTCCTGTCCCGAAGGGTTGTCCTGTGCCCAATGCCGCTCCCGCGCCCAAAGCCGCTCCGGCACCCAGGGCCGGTCCCGAGCCGAGCGGCTGCCCGGCGTCCAGGGCGCGGGTCAGCGTGGACCTGAGCACCGCGAGCGGGAATTCGTGCCGTTCTTCCTGAAGATCCGTTACCTCGTGCCGCGCCACCACGACCTCGAAAACGCCGCGGTCGACCTGCCAGTACCCGAGCTGCGCGGCCCGTTGTTCTTCCATGCCCAGGTAGACGATGTGCAGCCGGTCGCCGAGGTCGTCCAGTACCAGGCACGGCTCGCCCCGGTAGCTGCCGATCGGGCGTGATTCCCAGAGCGCGTCGATGCTGTCCAGCTGAACCTGCTTGCGCCATATCCCGCCGGGTGCGGGAGAGAAGCCGTGCTCCTCGGGCGGCGGCGGCGCGGCGAACAGGGTGACATCGCGGTCGGTCGGGCCAACGGCTGCCTGGTAGGGAGCGCCGAGGTGAGACGCCATCAGCCGGTACCGCATTGCCTTACCCCTCCCTGCCAGGGCGCCGCCAGGCCAACCCGTCGTAGCGGGCGAGCGGCTCTTCGTTTCCGTCTGTGAACCTGCACAATGTCGTGCCCACCGGTATCTGGATCGGCTCCAGGTAGAACTCAGCCCCGCCGCCGGGGCCTCGCTGCGTCACCGGGACGTAGCCGTCGATCTCCCGTGCCTGCCAGCACAGGAAGTACAGTTCCGTCATGTCGGGCGTGAACTCTGATCCCTCGTAGCCTAGGCCGAGGAGATGGTAGGCGTCCGCCGGGCCGCGAAACTGGAGATCCCGCACACGATGCACGTAGCCGGCGATGACGGTCCGCTGGCCGCTCATGTAGGGCCCCACCATGCGCGGCGGCACGACCTTCCGCATCGGCGTGCCGGCAAGTATCCGTGCAGGTTGCGCCGGCTCGCGTGCTGCGGAACCCAACGGTGATTCTCCTTCCCTAGCCCGAGGCTGGCCGGACCGCAGAGGCGGTCAGGAGGACTGTACGTCGCTGCAGGTCATGAGGTTCCCATATCCGCAATGTGCGCTCAACTGATTCTGCACGCTTCATGTCGGCTACAAAGGCAAAGAACAGGTTTCGAGGGATTAATTACCCTTTGTAGGGAGATGGTGACTCGCTGCCTATCGGCGTGGCGGGTATCGTCTCCAGCGTGCGCATCAGCAACCGCCCGGGGGACACCGGCGAGGCAGACCCCGCCGTCACCGCGGCGCTCCACGTCTACGGCCAGGGTAAGGGCAGCGAGCGCGACGCGCTGCTGGCCGTCGCGAACTCGCGGCTGCTCGTGCCGGTGGTCGCGGTATTGAGCGAACAGAATGACGACGGCACCGAGAAGGAAACCGAGATGGCGCTGCCCACGCTCGTCGGGAACGACGGGCGGTCGGCGGTCATCGCGTTCACCGGGACCGAGTCGATCCGCCGCTGGAACCCCGACGCGCGCCCCGTGCCCTTCCCGGCCGCCCGGGTCTGGGAGTACGCCGCGCACGAGGGAAACGCGGTCGTGGTCGACGTCGCGGGACCGGTCCCGCTGGCCGTCGAGGGCGCGCGGCTGGCCGCGCTCGCGGCCGGCGATGCCCCGCCATCCCCGCACGAGGACCCGGACGTGCGCGCCATCATCGCCGCGGTCACCGCGGACTTCGACCTGGAACCGGGCCCGCCCGGCACCGACCTTCTCCTTACGCTGCGTACACCAGCACCGGAGATCGTGCGGGAGATCGGCGCGCGGCTGCGGGCCACCGGGCGCTTCCGCCAGGGCGTGGCCGTCAGGGCCTTACCTGCCAGGGTCTTGTCTGACAGCAGGCGGCGCACGTCCCCGGCCGGTCGCCCACTAGTAAGGTAAAGCCATGTTTCGGTGGCTGACGGCGGGTGAATCCCACGGGCAGGCGCTCGTGGCGGTCTGTGACGGAGTGCCGGCCGGAGTGCGGGTCGCCAGTGATGACGTGGCGGCGGCACTGGCCCGGCGGCGCGCGGGCTACGGCCGCGGCGCGCGGATGAAGTTCGAGCAGGACCAGGTTGAGCTCACCGGCGGCGTGCGGCACGGTGTCACGCTCGGCGGCCCGGTCGCGATTCGCGTCGGGAACACCGAGTGGCCCAAGTGGGAGACCGTCATGTCGGCCGACCCGGTACCCGCCGACGTGCTGGAGGGACAGGCGCGCAACGCCCCCCTGTCCCGCCCCCGCCCCGGGCACGCGGACCTGGTCGGCATGCAGAAGTACGGCTTCACCGACGCCCGGCCTATCCTCGAGCGCGCCAGCGCGCGGGAGACGGCGGCGCGGGTCGCGCTCGGCGAGGTCGCCCGGCGCCTCCTCGAGCAGGTTCTCGGTGTCCAGATCCTCTCGCACGTCGTGGCCCTCGGATCGGTCGCCGTCCCGGCGGACGACGTCGCGGTCCCGGTGCCCGGGGACCTGGAGCGGATCGACGCCAGCCCCGTGCGCTGCCTGGACCCCGAGATCTCCGCGGCGATGGTCGCCGAGGTCGACGCGGCCCGCGGGGACGGCGACACGCTCGGCGGCGTGGTGGAGGTGCTCGCGTACGGGCTGCCGCCGGGCCTGGGCAGCCACACGCAGTGGGACCGGAAGCTGGACGCGCGCCTCGCGGCGGCCCTGATGTCCGTGCAGGCGTTCAAGGGCGTGGAAATCGGGGACGGGTTCGTGACCGCGGGGCGGCGCGGGTCGGGTGCCCACGACGAGATCGCGCTCGGCCCTGACGGGGTCCGGCGGCTGACTAACCGGGCGGGCGGCGTCGAGGGCGGGATGTCGACCGGCGAGACCCTGCGGGTCCGGGCGGCCATGAAACCGATCTCGACGGTGCCGCGCGCCCTCGCCACGATCGACGTGGTGACCGGGGAGCCGGCCAAGGCCATCAACCAGCGCAGCGACGTGACCGCGGTGCCCGCGGCCGGCGTCGTCGCGGAGGCGATGGTGGCGCTGGTCCTGGCCGAGGCAGCGGTGGAGAAGTTCGGCGGCGACTCCGTCGCGGAGATGCGCCGCAACGTGGAGGGATACCTCAAGTCGATGGTGGTCTCGTGACCGACGGCACGAATACGGAAGCGGTGTCCCCCAAACGCCGGCGCCTTGGCGTGGTGCTGGTCGGGCCGCCGGGGGCGGGCAAGTCCTCGGTCGGGAAGCGCCTGGCGTCCCAGCTCGGCGTGCCGTTCGCCGACACCGACGACCTCGTGGCGCGCGCCGCGGGCAAGCCGGTCGGGGACATCTTCGTGGAGGACGGGGAACTGGTGTTCCGCGAACTGGAGCGCGCCGCGGTGCAGCAAGGGCTCGACGCCGTGGCGCGGGACGGCGGGGTGCTGGCGCTGGGCAGCGGCGCCGTGCTGGACCCGGACATACGCCGGATGATCGGCACGCGGACGATCGTCTACCTGGAGGCCGGCTTCGCGACGGTCGCCAAGCGGACCGGCATGGACCGGCCCCGCGTCGTCATCCCCGGCAACCCGCGCGGCCAGCTGCGCGCGATGCTCGATGAACGCCGCCCGGTGTACGCGGCCCTCGCGTCGGTGACGGTGTCGACCGACGCCATGGCGCCCGAGGAGGTGGCGGCCGACCTCGCCGAGCGGCTGTCGGCATGAGCGCGACGCGTATTCCGGTCGGGGGGGACGCGCCCTATGAAGTAGTGGTCGGCTGGAACGTGATGGGGGAATTGGCTGGCCTGGTCGGCAAGAAGGCCGCCACCGTGGCGGTCATCCACGCCGCCGGCCTTTCCGCGCTCGCCCGGCCGGCGTGCGAGGCGCTCACCGCGGCGGGCTTCACCGTGCACGCGACGGCGATCCCGGATGGCGAGGCCGCCAAGACGATCGATGTGGCGGCGGGCCTGTGGTCGTGGCTGGCGTCGGCGCGGGTGACCCGGACCGACTGCGTCGTCGGCATCGGCGGGGGCGCGGCCACGGACCTGGCCGGGTTCGCCGCCGCGACCTGGCTGCGCGGCGTCCAGCTCGTGCACGTTCCCACCACCGTCCTCGGCATGGTCGACGCGGCCGTCGGCGGCAAGACCGCCATCGACATCCCCGAGGGCAAGAACCTCGTCGGGTCGTTCCACCCCCCGGCCGGGGTGCTGTGCGATCTCGCGACGCTGGCGACCTTGCCGCGGCCCGATTTCGTGGCCGGGCTCGCCGAGGTGATCAAGGCGGGGTTCATCGCCGACGGGACGATCCTCGACCTGGTCGGCGATGATCCCGCCGCGGCCGGCTCGCCCGCCGGCCCGCACACGCGGGAACTCATCGAGCGCGGTATCCGGGTGAAGGCCAAGGTCGTCTCGGCCGACCTGCGAGAGTCCGGGCTGCGGGAGATCCTGAACTACGGGCACACGCTCGGCCACGCGATCGAGCGCTACGAGGGCTACAAGTTCCGGCACGGCGATGCCGTCGCGATCGGCATGGTGTACGCGGCCGAGGTGGCCCGCCTGACCGGGCGGCTGTCAGCGGCGGATGTCGAAACGCACCGCTCTACCCTCACGTCGGTGGGTCTCCCCGTGACCTACCGGCCCGCCGCCGTGTGGCCGGAGCTGCGCGCGGCGATGAGCCTGGATAAGAAGTCACGCGGCGCCCAGCTGCGGATGGTGCTGCTGGAAGGCATCGGGAATCCGGTCGTCGACGCGCCGCCGGAGGATGTGCTGGAGCGAGCGTACGAGGCGGTGGCGGGATGACGGTGCGTGTCCTGGTCCTGAACGGGCCGAACCTCGGGCGTCTCGGCAAGCGCGAGCCGTCGATCTACGGCGCTGCGACGTACGCGGACCTGGTGTCGCTGTGCGAGTCGTCGGGTAAGGAACTCGGCCTGGACGTCGAGGTCCGGCAGACCGAGTACGAGGGCGAGCTCATCACGTGGGTCCACGGAGCCTGCGACGACTCGGTCCCGGTCGTCCTCAACGCCGGCGCGCTCACCCACTATTCGTACGCGCTGATGGACGCGCTCAAGATGCGGACGGCGGCCCTGGTGGAGGTGCACATCTCCAACATCGCGGCGCGCGAGGGCTTCCGTCATGAGTCGCTGGTGACACCGGTCGCGGACGGGATCATCGCGGGCTTCGGCTTCCAGGGATACGTGCTGGCGCTGCGGGCCGTCGCCGCTCTGCTTGGCCCGGGCTCGTGATCGTCCTCGTCGGCTTCATGGGCGCGGGCAAGACGACCGTGGGCCGCCTGCTCGCCGAGAAGCTCGGCGTGCCGTTCCTGGACAGCGACGAGGTGCTCCAGTCCCGGGCCGGACGGCAGATCCGGGAGATCTTCGCCGCCGACGGGGAGCCCGCGTTCCGGGCGCTGGAACACGCCGTGATCGCGGATCTGCTGGCTGGCCCCGACGCGGTGCTCGGCCTCGGGGGCGGCGCCGCGGCCCACGCCGGCACCCGCGACCGGCTGCGGTCGGGCGCCGCGACGGTCGTGTACCTGCGGGTGGACTACGACGAGGCGATCACCCGCGTCGGCGGCGACCAGGGCCGCCCGATGCTCGCGCGCCCCGACATCACCGAGGTGTACACGACCCGCCAGGCGATCTACTCTTCCGTCGCCACCCTCACCATCGACACCACCGGCCGCCCCCCCGACGACATCACGTCCAGCATCCTCACCCACCTCGCCACCTAGCCGGCCCGCCCGCGCCCGCCCCGCCCGCGCCCCCCACCCAGCCGGCCCAAATGCGCAAACAAGCCCGCTATGGCCGGCCCGAATGCGCTATTGAGCAGGCTCGGCAGCCGGCTCAAATGCGTATTCGGGCTCGGTGTTGACCGTGGCATGGCCCCGCTCCATGTCGGCAACCGAACCGCATGGGGTACTGTCAGCGAGGTTGCGGCACGAAGCCAGGAGGAGGCCCGGTCATGCGCGTGGGAATGGTGATCAACTACGCGGGCGAGTTCAGCCAGGTCGTGGAAGAACTCGGCGACTTCGAGAACGCCGGCCTCGACATCGTCTTCGTGCCCGAGGCGTACACGTTCGACGCGGTCAGCCAGCTCGGCTTCATCGCCGCGCGCACCACGCGGCTGCGGCTCGCGTCCGGGATCCTGCCGGTCTACTCGCGCACCCCGACGCTGACCGCCATGACCGCGGCGGGCCTCGACTTCGTCTCCGGGGGACGGTTCATCCTCGGTCTCGGCACGTCCGGCCCGCAGGTCATCGAGGGCTGGCACGGCGTCCCCTACGACGCGCCGATCGGCCGGACCCGCGAGGTCATCGAGATCTGCCGCAAGGTGTGGCGCCGTGAGAGGCTCACCTACGAGGGCAAGCACTACACGCTCCCGCTGCCCGGCGGCACCGGCCTCGGGAAGCCGCTCAAGCTCATCAACCATCCGGTCCGCGAGCGTATCCCGGTCATCATCGCCGCCCTCGGCCCGAAGAACGTCGCGCTCGCCGGTGAGCTGGCCGAAGGCTGGCAGCCGATCTTCTACTACCCGGAGAAGGCCGCCGACGTGTGGGGCCAGGCGCTGGCGGAAGGAAGCGCGAAGCGGGACGCGACGCTCGGCGAACTCGACGTCATCGCCGCCGCTCCGCTGGCGATCGGCGAGGACGTGACCGGGCTGCGCGAGCTGGCCCGGCCGGTCTTCGCCCTGTACATCGGCGGGATGGGCGCGCGCGGGAAGAACTTCTACTTCGACCTGGCCTGCCGTTTCGGCTACGAAGACGAGGCGAAGCGGATCCAGGACGCCTACCTGGACGGGCGCAAGCAGGACGCGGAGGCGCTCGTGCCGGCGGACCTGCTGGAGAAGACCTCACTGATCGGCCCGGAGTCGTATGTGGCCGAGCGGATCGCGGCGCTGCGCGAGTCCGGCGTCTCCACGCTTAACGTCACGCCGCTCGCCGCCACGCACGCCGAGCGCGTGGCCACGATCGAGCGCGTGCGGGGACTGGCTGACTAGCTGACGGTTGCCGGGCGCCCCAAGGCCCGGCGACGTTGAGGTGCTGACTCCCGGATACGGGAGAACAGGTAGACTGACCGATCGGGTTCCAGTCACCGTCGAGCTTGCGCGCACCGCCCGGACAGGGCGGCGGCCGGCTCGCGGACACGCCGGCCACGACGGCTGGCGAGGGGCCCGTCTGCTGACTTCGATTACGAGAGATCTGCTCGTCCTGTATCTGGGAGACGACCCGTGGCAACCACGAACGACCTGAAGAACGGCATGACGCTGAACCTTGAGGGGCAGCTTTGGAATGTCGTTGAGTTCCAGCACGTCAAGCCGGGCAAGGGACCCGCCTTCGTGCGCACCAAGCTGAAGAACGTGATGTCCGGGAAGGTCGTCGACAAGACCTTCAACGCCGGTATCAAGGTCGATATCGCCAACGTGGACAAGCGGGAGATGCAGTACCTCTTCCGCGAGGGCGAGGACTTTGTCTTCATGGACATGAGCGACTACGAGCAGCCGCGCATCCCGGGCGCCGTCGTCGGCGACGCCGCGGACTACCTGCTCGAGGAGCAGACCGCGACGATCGCCTTCAATGACGGTCTGCCGCTGTACGTGGAGCTCCCGGCCGCCGTCGAGCTCACGATCTCCCAGACGGACCCGGGCCTGCAGGGTGACCGCTCCACTGGCGGCACCAAGCCGGCGACGCTGGAGACCGGCGCCACGATCCAGGTGCCGCTGTTCATCTCCACCGGCGAGAAGATCAAGGTTGACACCCGCTCCGGCTCCTATCTCGGCCGCGCGTAGCGGTGAATAGCTGGCCGCCAACAGCGGTGGACGGTCCGCCGCGCACAGCGGCGGGCTGCCCGCCGGGCAGCCATTCCGACCCATCACATCTACCATCTCGGGAAATATCGTCTTATGGCCGCGCGTAGCAAGGCCCGCAAGCGGGCGCTGGACCTTCTCTTCGAAGCGGAGCTGCGCGGGCTCGGTGTTCTCGGGCTGCTCAGTGATCGCCAGTCGCTCGGCGAACTGCCCGTGCCCGAGTACGCGGCCGAACTCGTCCGCGGCGTGGCCGCGCACCGAGACCGGATCGACCTGCTGATCTCGGAAAACGTGATCGACGACTGGACGCTGGAGCGGCTGCCCGCCGTGGACCGCAACATCTTGCGGATCGGCATCTATGAGCTGCTCTGGGCCGATGACGTGCCGGACGGCGTGGCGATTAGCGAGGCGGTCGCGCTCGCTGAGGATCTGTCCACGGATTCGTCGCCGGCTTTCGTCAACGGCCTGCTTGCCCGGATCAAGGGCCTGAAGCCGACGCTCACCCGCGACGTTTAGCCGCCCGCGAGGGGATTGCCACCGCGGTGGAGGACTCCGCCGCGGTGACGGCTAGCGCGACAACACCGCGGCGCTGGAGCGTGCCCGTGTGAAGGGCGCCGTGTGCGGGACTCAGCGGCGGGGGACTGGCCGGGTGGCGGGGATAACATCGCGGTGAAGCGGAGGTGCAGGCCGAGGCGGCGGAGCACCGCGAAGAACCAGACGGCGCAGACGGCGGCGCCCAGGACGGTCAGGCCGATGGTGACCGCCGTCGACAGCACCATGAAGAGCTTGAATGGCTCGGTGACCATCATCAGGGCCATGCCCAGGGTGAGCACGAGGAACAAGCCGGCCCAGAACCAGGTGGCGCCCTGGAAGAAACGGTGCAGGCCGGGGTGATTGGTCTGCTTGAGCGCGACGACTTCCGAGGCCAGTTGCGTGACCAGTGGCTTGTGCGTCGGCGCGGTCCGGGCGAACACCACGCACATCGCGAGGTTGGCGAGCGGGAACTGCAGCTCGAACATCCACAGGTAGCCGGTGCTGAGCGCGACCGCCGTCTGGATGGTGAGGATGATCGCGGAGATCATCAGCAGCGCGGACGACGACCCGGTGACCAGCTTCCGGATGGCGATCAGCAGCCAGACCACGCCCGTGCCCGCCAGGAGGCCCGCGTCCGGACTCACCAGATCCGTAATCACCACGTAAGCCCCGAACGGAAGTCCCAGTGATTCCGCGACGCTCCACCCCGCCTGCCAGAGCAGGCGCTTGGGGTTCGGCAGCTCGATTTGCTCTGGCGGGGTGGCAGGCATGCGGATGAGCATATGCGGCGCGAGCGTCCCGGGTAGCGACATTCGCGAATGGGGACGCCCGGCAATCAGACCGTCATCGTTATCACTTGCGGGAGGCTTCACACTCCTGACAACGATGCAAGGCCGCGCGAAGTTCGGTGCAATTGATTAACAATTGGCTACAACGCGAATGCGCAGTGTAGGCGCAGATACGTGCCTATCCCGGCGATCCGGGCTTTCATCGGGCGTGGGCGGCTCGACCGGCCCATCGGGAACGTGCGCGAATGCGCATTCGCGCAGGCGACTTTACGGGCTCGAATGCGCATTCAAGCACGCTATAGCCGGCTCAAATGCGCATTCGAGCCGGCCAGGGGCTGGGCCGCGCCGGAGCCGGGCTGGGCCGCGCCGGAGCCGCGCCGGGGCCGCGCTGGGCCGCGCTGGGGCGCGGGCCGCGCCGGGGCCGGGACCCGGGGCTGGGGAGGCCGGGGCCCGGGGACCCGCGTAGCCGCGCGAGGCCGGGGAAGGAGCGTGGTAGGGAGGCAGAGGTAGCGGGGTGGGGGACCGAGGGGCGGTGTCAGCATCTACAGTGGTGGTGCGGCGATCTCCCGGGGAGGGAACTAGTGACGGCAGAGGTGCCCGCGATGACCATGCCCGGTATGCGCGTGCCGGACCCGGGGCCGAGTGACGGCACGCGGTCCGCGCTCGTCTGGGACGTGCTGCGTCAGGTGCTCGCGGCCCGCGTCGAGGAGACCGGGCGGACCGCGCTCGACATCGTCGACGTCGGCGGGGGGACTGGCGGGTTCGCCGTTCCGTTCGCGGCTCTCGGCCACGAGGTCACGGTCGTGGACCCCAGCCCGGACGCGCTCGCCGCCGCGCGGCGCCGTGCGGCCGAGCGCCGGGTCGGCATCACCACCGTGCAGGGGGAGGCGGACGGGCTGGACAGCCTCGTCGGCGCCGACCACGCGGACCTGGTGATCTGCCACAGCGTGCTGGAGTACGTCGACTCCCCGGCCGCCGCGATGGCCGGGATCGCCCGCGTGCTGCGGCCGGGCGCCACGGTGAGCGTGCTCGCCGCGAACGCCGTCGCCGCCGTCCTGCAGCGCGCGCTGGCGGGCCGCTATGACCAGGCGAGGCAGCTGCTGGCCGAGGCGAACGGCGCCGGGGAGACCGGTGCCAGGGAGACTGGTGCCGGGGAGACCAGCGGAGCGTCGCGGCGGTTCACGCTCGCCGGGCTGACCGCGCTTATCGAGGGCGCCGGGCTGCGGGCCGGCGACGCACACGGCATCCGGGTCTTCTCCGGGCTGCTGCCGTCCGCCGAGCCTGACCCGGGCGCCGCTGAGGCGCTGCGGTCCCTGGAGGACGCCGCGGCCGCCTTCCCGCCGCTGCGCGACATCGCGGCCAGGATTCACCTGCTCGGCGTCAGGTGACCGAGGGACCGGCCATGATGTCGGGGGAATCGCAGTCGGGGGAAACAGTGTCGGGGGACACGAGTTGAACGACGCCGGCTGCCACATCCTGCACGTCGACATGGACGCCTTCTTCGCCAGCGTCGAGATCAGGGACCGGCCGGAGCTGAAGGGCAAGCCCGTCGTGGTCGGGGGCCTGGGCGGGCGGGGCGTGGTGCTTTCGGCGACGTACGAGGCGCGGGCGTTCGGTGTCCGGTCGGCGATGCCGGTCACGCGGGCCAGGCGGCTATGCCCCCAGGCGCTCTTCATCCCGCCGCGGCACGCCCTCTACGGGCAGGTGTCCAGGGAAGTGATGGCGGTCTTCCGGGACATCACCCCGGAGGTGGAGCCGCTGTCCCTCGACGAGGCGTTTCTCGATGTGGCCGGCGCGGCGCGGCGGCTAGGCGCGCCCGCGGCGATCGGCGCGCTCATCCGGGAGCAGATCAGTCAGCAGCAGGGCATCACCTGCTCGGTCGGTGTCGCGCCCGTCAAGTTCGTGGCGAAGATCGCGTCCGCGCGGTGCAAGCCGGACGGAATGCGGGTGGTCGCCGTCGGCGAAGTGCTCGATTTCCTGCATCCGCTGCCCGCCAGCGCCCTGTGGGGCGTGGGGGACAAGGCGGAACAGGTCCTGGCCCGGCTCGGGCTCCGCACCGTGGGTGATATCGCTCACATTCCGCTCGCGACGCTGCAGCGCGAACTCGGGGCCGCCGCGGGCACGCACTTGCACGAGCTGTCCTGGGGACGTGACCCGCGTCACGTGACTCCGCAGCGCGAGGAGAAAAGCGTCGGGGCCGAGGAGACGTTCGAGACCGACGTCGACGACGCGGAAGTGATCCGCCGTGAGCTGCTGCGGCTGTCCGGTCGCACGGCCCGTGCCCTGCGCAAGGCCGGGTGCGTCGCCCGCACCATCTCGGTCAAGCTGCGGCTGGCCAGCTTCAAGACCATCACGCGCTCGAAGACCCTCGGCGAGCCGACTGACGTGGCACGGGAGATCTACGCCGTCGCCTGCGGGCTGTATGAGGGCTCCGGGCTGGATCCGCGGGCCCGGCTGCGCCTCGTCGGCGTGCGGGCGTCCGGGCTGCGGCCGGTGGCCGGGCACGCCACGCAGCTGGCCTTCGGTGACCGGCCGGCCGGCTGGCGGGAGGCCGAGCAGGCGATGGACGAGATCGCGCGGCGTTTCGGGGACGGGGCGGTGCGGCCCGCCGTGCTCGTTCCGCCGGACCAGCCGGACCAACCGGAGCAGCCTGAGCAGCGGGAACAACCGGATCAAGCGGGTCGCGGAAAGCCGGGATCCGGGCCGTCAGCCAGGGAAGGGACCGGAACGTGAGCCTCACCCGCCGCTGCCCTCTTCCAAGGGGTGCGGAGAGACTCGTATCCTGGGAAATGAACCAGGTATGTAGCCGAGGTGAAAGTCACCTCATCCCCGGGTTCCATGGGAGGCGTCGTGCCGCTCTCTGAGCATGAGCAGCGCCAGCTCGAGCAGATCGAGCAGGCGCTCTACAGGGAGGATCGGAGACTAGCGCGTCTAGTGCGCTCTAGTGATCCCCGCGTGCATTACCGGCGCCGGGTGGCTGAGGCAGCCTGCGGCTTCGTCATCGGTGTCGGCATGGTCGCGGCGGGCGTGGTCCTGCCGCTCATCTACCTTTCGATCGCCGGATTCGTCGTCATGCTGCTATGCGGCATCTGGGCACTGGCCGTCTGGCGGCACATGGCGGGCGCCTCGGGCACGGCCAAGCAGCGCGGTCCGGGCGAGCGCGGCTCCGGCGGCCGTCGGCGCAAAGGCCGCGCCGGCAAGACCAGCATGATGGAGAAGTTCGACGAGCGCTGGCGCAGGCGCCAGGAGCGCGGCCGCTGACGTCGCTCAGGGCCGCCGCTTCCGGAGCGGAACCCGCGACACGTTCAGCCGCCCGAAGGCGTCGGTCGCCTGGCTGAGCGCGATCATCGCGGGGGCGACCACCGAGGGCGGGAAGACCCGCGCCCGCCAGCGCGCCCGGCGTGACGCGGAGGCGGCGATGACGTGCCGGATGGTGGCGATGTCCTGGCGGAGACTGTCGCCGCTGACCGGCCGGGCGGAGTAGCGGGCGCGCTCGGCGGCCATGGTCACCCGGCGCAGCGCCGTATTCGGGTCAACCCCGTCTAGCCCCATCACGTTCCTGTTCGTCCCGTCCGCACGTACCACGTCCCTCTGGTCGGCATCGCCGATCAGGTCCGCTGTATCCGCGAGGTCAGCCGGGTTCACGAGGGTCGCCACGCCGGTGGCCGTCCCGGCCCCGTCGCCGGCCGCTTCCCGGGCGGGGACGGCCGCTGCCCGCGTAGCGGTACGACCGCCCGCCCCAGCCGTCGCCGCCTGCGCGGAACCGGCCGCGCCGTCCAGGTCCGCCTGCGCCGCGACCCGGGCCGCCAGCGCGCGGGGCGTCTCGCTCGGGCGGTAGCCGGCGCCGTAATCGGTCAGGTCGTCGCGCAGTTCCAGCCAGGCCGCGTGCGCCAGGCCCGCGTCGCCCGCCCGGGCGCCGGCCCGCCAGCGTCGCTGGCGGATCACGAGGCGCGCGCAGCCCGGAACGATGAGGATGAGGACGATCAGCCCGAGCAGGCTGAGGCCGGCTAGCGCCCACGGGCTCGGGCCGCCCGGCGCCGCCGTGACCGCTGTCGAGCCGCCGTTCTCGCCCGCGAACGGCAGCCTGTTCCTGCGCGACGCCGAGTTGCCGCCCTTGGCGCTGGTGCTGCCGGACGTGGGCGACGTGATCGGCACGATGCCGCGCGAGCTCTGCGCGGACGGGCTGGACTGGGTCTTCGAATAGGCGGGGGTGGTCGCTGTGCCCTGCCCGGTGGGGCCGCCCGGGGTCGGCTCGAACCGCAGCCAGCCGTAGCCCTGGAAGTACAGCTCGGGCCAGGCGTGCGCGTCGTGCGTGGACACGGTCCACCGATCGCCGCCGGCGTGCGTGCCCTGGGTGTACCCGTAGACGACCTGGGACGGGATGCCGAGCAGCCGTGCCAGCACCGCCATGGCGTAGGAGAACTGCAGGCAGTAGCCCGTGTGAGTGCTGTTCAGGAAGTTCGCGAGGTCGCCTTCGGTCGAGATCGCCGGGGCGTTGAGCGAGTAGACGAAGTCGCCGTCCGCGAACCAGTTCTGCAGCGCCAGCGCCTTCGCGTAGGGCGTCGTGGCGCCCGCGACCAGGTTCTGCGCCAGGCCGCGCAGGGCTTCGTACGACGTGGGCACCTGAAGGTAGCGGGACTTGATGTCGGCGGGCGGCGCGGCCGCGGCCGTCAGTTCCTGTTCGCTGGGCGCCACGTCCTCGCTCGTCACCTGGTACGACAGGCCGGCGAGCTGGGCCGGGTCGAAGACCATCAGGCTCTGCGGATCCGCCTGGACGCTGCCCGCGTCGGCGTCCACGGTCACCGGGGGATAGGGCACGGGCAGCGCCGACAGTGAGTCCGACGCGACGTTCTTGTCCACCGTGATGGACGTGGACACGAGTGAGGTCGCCGAGAGATCCGTCAGCCCCGGAGCGGTCGGCAGCTTGGGGGCGGCGGACGTGGCCGCTATCCGCTCGCTGGAGGGCTCCCAGCCGGCGGCGGTCAGGCTGGGCAGCACATAGACCTGAAGGTAACCGGGCGCCGACGCCGAGGTGGTGTAGGAGAGGACGGGCTGGGCGGCTGTCTCGCGCAGTTCGCTGCCCAGCTGGTTCTGCAGGTTGGGGAGGCCGACGATGCCGGTACCGCCGACGCCCGTGCCGCCGATCCCCGGCGACCCGCCGCCGAACAGCCGCGTGAAGTGCAGGCCGGGCACGAAGAACGGCACGCAGAGCGCGACGATCACCGAGGCGACCCCGACCCGGCGTCCCGCAGCGGTCAGCGCACGGGTATCCGGCGCCAGGCCGCCCGACCGCTGCCCGGGCGGCGGCTGCTCCCAGTCCCGGAGGCGCTCTCGGCCCTCGCTGCTGAGCAGCGCCAGGTAGCCCGCGGTGGCCAGGCAGAAGACAGCCGTGGTGCCCAGCCAGCCGCGGCTCACGCTGAGCGTGAACGGCTCGGTGAACAGCAGCAGCAGCGGCAGGCCGGCCAGGGCGGCGCCGCGCAGCCGCACCGCGATCAGGTCGACCAGCAGCGCGGCCAGCCCGATGCCTCCGGTGGCGAGCAGGACCATGCCGGTCAGTTCCGGCACGGGCGGGGCGTAGTCGGCGGACTCACTGATGCCCTGCCCGGCGAGATGCCACAGGTGGGCTAGCGACGACGGGGTCGGTATCAGGAGCGCCACCGACTGGGAGTGCGCGAAGACCAGGTTCAGGTAGAGCAGCAGCCCGGCCAGGCCGCCGAGCAGGCACGCCAGCACTGGCAGGCGCCGCAGGCGGGTGAGCGTCCCGGCCAGGGCGATGGTGATCGCCGCGCCCATGCCGCCCCAGAACCAGGCGGTGCCGCTGAACACCGGGTACAGCGAGATCGAGGCGAGCACGGTCGCGATCGCCGCCGAGATGGTCCGCCGGCTACTCCCCATCGCTCCCCGATCCTCGCGCCGCCGCCGGGGCAGCCGTGCCCGCGGTTCCGCTTTCCCCGATGTCGCTTCCCATAGAGGCCCGCACTCCGCCCCGTCCGGCGTGCAGTTCCCGCCACGCCGCCGGGAGCGAGGCGCCGTCATGGACGACGGCGACCCGCCAGCCGATGGCCGTGAGGATCTCCGCCGCCATGCCGCCCGCCCGCCGCGCGCCGCCCGTCCGGGAAGGGCCGTCGTGCGGCGCGAGGATCAGGGCCATCGCGGGCGCGGCGCCGGCCTGGGCCGCCGCCAGCAGGCGCGCATCCTCCGCCGAGGTCAGGCCGAGCACCGCCACGACCTGGCCTTCCGCCGCGGTCAGGGCCCCGGCCCCGGCACTGAGCCGGGTGGTGCGCGACTGGCGGATCACGGCGAGGGTCTCCAGCAGCGTGTCGCGGAAGGAGCCCTGGCGGGGCACCTCCCCGGTGTCCGTGATCAGCCGCGTGTCCATGCCCTCGCCCGACAGGTGCACGCCGACCGAGGCCGCGGCGGTCACCGCGAGCTCGAACGCGGCGGGCGTCCAGTAGGAGGTGCGTCGCGTGTCGAGGAACAGCGACGCGGTGTTCTTCCAGTGCTGCTCTTCACGGCGCACCATCAGCTCGCCGTACCGCGCCGTGGAACGCCAGTGCACGCGGTGCAGGCCGTCGCCCGTCTGGTAGGGGCGCGGCGCGATGTCGTCCTCGCCCGCGGCGGCGATGGAGCGCTTGCCCTGGTCGCTCTCTCCGAGCCAGTTGCCGCCCAGCTCCGGGCGGGTGAGCGGGATGATCGGCGGCGTGACGGTCAGCGTCGACGTCGAGGCGAAGGACCGGGTGATCGCGACCAGGCCGAACGAGTCGGCCACCCGCACCTGCAACGGCCCCACGGTGTACTTGCCGCGCGTTTCTGAGCGAACCTGGTACGTCATCGACCGGGCGGTGCCGCCGCGCAGGCCGTCCAGCACGAACCGGGGCTTGCTGCCGAGCGCGTAGGGCAGCGTGTCCTCGGCCAGTAGCAACCCGGTGCGCAGCCGGGACACGTTCGCCAGCCGGATGGTCAGCGACGTCGGCTGCCCGGCCTGCACCCGCGGGGGGTCGGCCCGCCGGGTGCAGGACAGCCGGTAGCGGGCCCGGCCCGCGGTGAGGGCCGACAGGAGCGGCAGGATGATGAGGAGGATGCCGACACGGAGCAGGTCGGGCTCGGGGATCAGCGCCCCGCAGGCGCCGGCCACCACCCCGGCCGCGACGAACGACCTGCCCCTCGTGGTCAGCGCCCCGAACAACGATCGCATCGCCGGTCGGGCCGTAACATCCGCGGTAGCGGAAGCTCCGCCACGAGTCTCGCCACCACCTGCTCGGGGAGCTTGCGCTCCACCATTGCCTCGGCGGTCGGCAGCAGCCGGTGCGCGAGCACCGGGCCGGCGAGGGCCTGGATATCGTCCGGGATCACGTAGTCCCGGCCGTCGAGCGCCGCGCGGGCGCGGCTGGCCCGGAGCAGCTGCAGCGCCGAGCGCGGGGACGCGCCCAGTCGCAGTTCGGGCGCGCCGCGGGTGGCCGCGACCAGGGCGATGATGTACTCCTTGACCGGCGGGGCCACGTGGACGTCGCGGACCGCGTGGACCAGGTCCCGCACGTCGAGCGCGGTCGCCACGGGCTTGAGCTGGTCCAGCGGTGACGACGACCCGTGCGTGTCGAGCATCTCCAGCTCGGCGGCCGCGGTGGGGTAGCCGATCGAGATGCGGGCGGTAAACCGGTCGCGCTGCGCCTCCGGCAGCGGGTAGGTGCCCTCCATCTCGATGGGGTTCTGCGTCGCGATCACCATGAACGGCGGCTCGAGCTGATACGTCGTGCCGTCCACGGTGACGTGCCGTTCCTCCATGCACTCCAGCAGGGCGGACTGGGTTTTCGGCGAGGCGCGGTTGATCTCGTCGCCGACGACGACGTTCGCGAACACCGGGCCCGGCTTGAACTCGAAGTCGCGCGTCTCCTGGTTGTACGCGCTGACCCCGGTGACGTCGCTGGGCAGTAGGTCGGGCGTGAACTGGATCCGACGCACCGAACAGTCGATGGATTTGGCCAGTGCCTTGGCCAGCATGGTCTTCCCGACACCCGGCACGTCCTCGATGAGGATGTGCCCTTCCGCGAGCAGGACGATGAGCGCGAGACGGACCGCCTCGGCCTTGCCGTCGATGACGGACTCTATGCCTGTTGCGATCCGCTGGGCGGTCCCGACGAGATCCTCGAGTTCCCGCATCTGTCCTCGCCCCGTATCCAGTACCAAAGGCCCTCCTCGGTAGGCCCGAGCGGCGTCCGTCGTGACACTACGCCGTCTTGTAGACAGTACGTCGGCTAAATGCCTCGGTGCTACTTAAGCTCCCGCAACCCCAGGCGTGCCGGGCGCGGGCGTCGTCGCCGCCATCGCGGGGCACCGCGACGCGCTGACGCGCCGGCCGGGGGATGGCGTCCTTCCCCCACTTCGCTCCACTGCTCTGACCTGGGGTTTTCTCGCGCGAACGGCTCACGAATCACCATATTGCCTGTTGACGGTGGTGCGATGTGGGGTAGAGTGGGGCGCGGTGGAGTGAGATAGCGGTCGAACTCCGGCCTACCGGGGGGTGGGGAGGTGAGCACCAGATGTTTCTTGGTACTCACGCGCCCAAGCTGGATGAGAAGGGACGCTTGTTCTTGCCGGCTAAATACCGTGAGGAGCTCGCGGCGGGAATCGTGATCACCAAGGGGCAGGAGCGCTGCCTCTACCTTTTCCCGCACGATGAGTTCGCCCGTATCACCGAGGCGCTGCGCACCGCGCCCGTGACGGCGAAGGCGGTCCGGGACTACAGCCGGGTCTTCTTCGCCAGCGCTTCCGATGAGGTTCCCGACAAGCAGGGCAGGATCACCGTCCCGCCCGCGCTGCGCGGCTATGCCGGGCTGCAGCGCGACTGCGTCGTGATCGGGGCCAACACGCGCCTGGAGATCTGGGACGCCCAGGCATGGGAGACCTACCTGGCTGAGCAGGAGGACTCGTTCTCCGAAGCCGCGGAGGAGGTGCTGCCAGGAATCTTGTAGCGGCCCGCGCAAGGGCCGCTGATGTCCGGCGAGTCTCCACCGTGCCCGGGCCGGCAGGCTGGCACCACTTCCCCGGCGCCAGGCGCCGGCTCGCGAAGGGCGCGGACGGAGACCCGGCCGGGCGGCTTAACGGGGCAGACCCGAAAACCCAGCGAGAACGGAGCGGAGGGACCGATGGGCGAAAGCGCCTACGGCCACGTGCCGGTGATGGCCAGCCGGGTGACCTCCCTTCTGGCGCCCGCGCTCAGCGGGCGCGCTCCCGGCGGACGGCCGCCGGTCCTGGTAGACGCCACGCTCGGCCGCGCGGGTCACGCGCGGGCCATGCTTGAGGCCTGTCCCGGGATGGTCCTGATCGGGATCGACGCGGATGAGGCCGCGATCGCCCGCGGACGCGAGCTCGCCGCCGACTACCCCGGCCGCGTGACGCTCGCCCATGTCTTCTATGACCAGATCGCGTCCGTCGTCGCGGACGCCGGGCACCGCCGGATCCAGGCGGTGCTGTTCGACCTGGGCGTGTCGTCGCCGCAGCTGGACGACACGTCACGCGGCTTCTCCTACTCCCAGGACGCGCCGCTCGACATGCGGATGGACCAGTCGGCGCCCAAGACCGCCGAGGAGATCGTCAACAGCTACACCGCGGCCGAGCTGGCCAGGGTGCTGGCCGAATACGGCGAAGAGCGCTTCGCCCGCCGTATCGCGGAGGCCATCGTCCGGGAACGGGCGCGCGAGCCCGTGCGGTCGACCCTGCGGCTGAGCACCATCGTCAAGGACGCGATCCCGGCGCCCGCCCGGCGCACCGGCGGCAATCCCGCCAAGCGCACGTTCCAGGCGCTGCGCATCGAGGTGAACGACGAGCTGGGCGCGCTGCGGCGCGCGCTGCCCGACGCGCTCGGGCTGCTGTCGCCGGGCGGCCGGTTCGCCGCGCTCGCCTACCACTCGCTTGAGGACCGGCTGGTCAAGCGCGCGCTGACGGCGCGGACCGCCGATCCGATCCCGCCCGGTGTGCCGGTGCGGGCCGAAGACAGGAACACGGGAAACGGCCCCGGGGGGCCGGAGTTCCGTCTGCTCACACGGGGCGCGGAGCGCCCGGCTGGCGAGGAAGTAACCGGCAATCCGCGGGCGGCATCCGCCCGGCTGCGGGCGGCCGAACGGATTCGGGAGGCAGCATGACCGACACGTCCGCACGCGGGACCCTGACGCCACCGCCGCGGCAGCGTCCCCGGCGAACCGTTCCGCCGACAGTGGCCGCGAGGGCCGCCGCGCCGACGGTCGCGCCGCCGCGCCGCGCGCCGGTAACCCAGCCGCCGGTAACCCAGCCGCCGGTGACGCAGCCGCCGTCGCAGGCGCCGAGAACCCACGCGCCGGTAACCCACGCGCCGGTGACCCAGCCCGCGGGGACCCGCGCCCCGGCGAGAGAGCCCCAGGCCCCGCCGCGGCCGCGGCGGATGTCGGTGCCCGCGCGGGCGCGGGCGGCGAACCGCATGCCGTTCATCATCCTGCTCTGCGGGCTGCTGGGCGGCGCCCTGGTGTCCGCGCTGGTGATCAGCACGACGCTAGCCGAGGGCGCCTTCCAGATCACCAACCTGCAGCAGTCCGACAGCGCGCTCGCCAAGCAGCAGCAGCAGCTTGAGGAAGAGGTGGCGACGGCGCAGTCGGCGCAGGTGATCGAGCAGCGCGCCTACGAGCTCGGCATGCGCCCGAGCCAGCTGCAGTTCCTGAACCTGAAGGCCGGCAAGATCCAGAGCTCGGCCACGTCGTCGTCCGCTGGGGGAGACACTCCGTGACCAAGCGCCGGGAGCCCCCGGGTCCGCCCGGACCGCCCGGCCCGCCGTCCGGCCCGGGTGGCTCGCGCCCGGGAAACGGCTCGCGTTCCGGGGGAAATCCCCGCCCGGGAGGCAGTCCCCGCGCTGTCGGCGGGCCGCGCCCGGGCAGCGGGGCACGTCCGGGGAACGGCCCCCGCGCGGGCAGCGCCCGTCGTGACGGCGGCGGTCCCCGTGACGGCGGCGGTCCCCGTGACGGCGGCGCTCCCCGTCCACGATCCGGGCCGGTACCTCGCCCACGGCCGGATCAAGAGCGGGCTGGTCAGCAACGGGCCGGTCAAGAGCGAACGGGCCGAGCACGTCCCGGTGCGGAGCGGCTGGAACGTGATGGATCGCGCCGGGAGAAACCGGCACCGCGGCGAGCCGCGCAGGAACGGCCGCGCCCGGAACGGCCGGTCAAGCCGGCCAGGCGGCGTCCGCGGCCGGTCCGCTGGGCCCGGATCGGCCGCGGTGACCCCGGTCGGCGGCTCGGCTTCACGCTGCTGGCGATCGCGTTCGTGCTCACCCTGTTCGGCGGCCGCCTGGTCCAGATTCAGGGCATGGAGTCCGGCTACTACAAGACCCAGGCCGACGAGGACTACCTGAAGAACGTCCCGATGCCGGCGCTGCGCGGCACGATTACCGGGTCGAACAATCAGATCCTGGCGATGACGATCGAGACCTACACCATCACCGCCGACCCGCCGCAGATGAGTGACCTGTCCAAGGCCGCGCAGCAGCTCGCCGGACCGCTGGGCAAGCCCGCGGCGACGATCCTCGGCCTGCTGGAGCACCCGTCCTCTAAGGATTACGTCGTGCTCGCCAAGGGCGTGTCCGCCGCCAACGAGCTGAAGATCGCCAACATCGGCGGCATCACCCCGGAGCCGACGTACGCCCGTGTGTACCCGAACGGGGACGCCACCGCCAACGTCGTCGGCTTCAGCAACAACGTCAACGGGACCATCACCGGCGAGCAGGGCATCGAGGAGGAGTACAACAAGCTGCTGTCCGGCACGGCCGGCAGCGAGGAGATGGAGTACGGGGCCGACGGGCAGGCCATTCCCGGCACCGAGGTCAAGGCCACCCCCGCCGTGGACGGGAGCAGCATCCAGCTGACGATCAACCCGGTGCTGCAGTACCAGGCGCAGGAAGCGTGCCAGAAGCGGGTCGAGCAGGTCCACGCGAAAGACTGCACGATCGTGATCATCCAGCCGAAGACGGGGAATATCCTCGCCATGGCCCAGTGGCCGACCTACAACCAGTCGGACGTGACCAGCGTCGCGGCCACGACCGACCTGCCGGTCGAGAACACCTTCGAGCCCGGGTCCACCGCCAAGGTGATCACGGCCGCCGCCGCGTTCGAGCACGGTGGCCAGACCCCGGACAGCGCGTACTGGATCCCGTCCGACGGCTACATCATGGAGGGCGGGGACGCCATCCACGACGCGGAAGCCGACGGCGGCTCGCACTACACGATCGCGGGCATCATCGCGCACTCCAGCAACATCGGCATGTCCGAGGTGGCCACCCACGTCAGCGACCAGACCCAGTACGACTACCTGAGGAACTTCGGCCTCGACGAGCCGACCGGCCTCGGCCTGCCCGGCGAGTCGGACGGGCTCCTGCCGCCGGTGTCGCAGTGGTGGGCCTCGGAGCATTACACGCTGGCCTTCGGCCAGGGCGTCGATGTGAACGCGGTCCAGATGGCCAGCGTCTACGCCACGATCGCCAACGACGGCGTCCGGGTCCAGCCGCGCCTGATCGAGGGGGTCACGAACGCGGCCGGGAAGTACACGGCCGCCGCGCCGTCGCCGTCGCGCCGGGTCATCAAGGCGAAGACCGCCAAGCAGCTCATCTCGATCCTCCAGCAAGTGCCCCCGCTCGACGCCTCGGCGGACGGCGGCGCGGCCGTCATCAACGGCTACGCGGTCGCCGGCAAGACCGGGACCTCGCAGGAGACCGGGCCGGAGTGCAAGCCCGCCGGAACGCTGTGCGAGATCGGAGCCAGCTTCATCGGCATGGCGCCCGGTAACGACCCGCAGGCAGTCGTGTCGGTGAATGTCCAGGATCCGGACCAGCAGATCGCGTCTTTCGGGGACATCGTGGCAGGTCCCGTGTTGTCGACGGTGATGAAGGACACGCTGGCCGCGTTGCAGATACCGCCACAGGCCGGCCTGGAACCGCCGCATGTCCCGCTCAACGCGCCCTGAGATTAGATACCCTCTGGGCGTGATACGACCCGCCCGTCGCCAGCTTGCGGACCGTCCGCTGTCCGGGCTTGGCGAACTGCTGGGCGTCGGCCGGGATATTCCCAACGAGCCGGCGCGGATTACCGGCGTAACGCTTGACTCCCGCCGCGTGCAGGCCGGGGACCTTTACGCGGCGCTGCCCGGCGAGCGCACCCACGGCGCCGCCTACTGCGAGCAGGCGGTCGCCGCCGGGGCGGTCGCCATCCTCACCGACGCCGACGGCCGGGGTCGCGCGGCCCGCTGCGGCGTCCCCGTGTTCGTCGTGAACTCGCCGCGCGAGCGGCTCGGCGACGTGTCGTGCTGGATCTACGGCGACCCCAGCACGAAGATGCGGCTGATCGGCGTGACCGGGACCGCCGGGAAGAGCACGACCAGCTATCTCGCCGAGGCCGGGTTCCGCGCCGCCGGGCACACCACCGGCCTCGTCGGCGGGGTGGAGATCCGGATCGGCGACGAGACCGTGAAGAGCTCGCTGACCACGCCGGAAGCACCCGACCTGCAGGCGATGCTCGCGGTGATGGTCGAGCGCGGGGTCACCGCCGCCGCGATGGAGGTATCCAGCCACTCGCTGGCGCTCGGGCGCGTGGCGGGCACCCGCTACGACGTGGGGGTCTTCCTCAACCTCTCGCAGGACCACCTGGACTTCCACGGCGGGTTCGAGGAGTACTTCGCCGCCAAGGCGAAGCTGTTCACCCCGGCCTACGCCGGGGTCGGCGTGGTGAACGTGGCCGACCGGTACGGCCGCCGGCTCGTCGCCAGCGCGTCGATCCCGATCACCACGTTCTGCACGGACGCCGACTCCGGCGCCTACACCAACGCCGACTGGCGCGCCACCGACGTGCGCTGCGGCGCGGACGGCTCCACTTTCCGGGTGATCGGCCCGGGCGGCATCGAGGCGGACGCGTCCGTGCGGCTGCCCGGGGCCTTCAACGTCACCAACGCGCTGGCCGCGATCGTCGCGCTCGTCGAGGCGGGCGAACGGCTCGAGGACGCCGTCGCCGGGGTATCGTCATCCCCGGGTGTGCCGGGGCGCCTGGAGCGGGTCGACGGCGGCGCGGCCGACGCTTTCGTCGACTACGCCCACAAGCCGGGAGCGGTCGAGGCCGTGCTGAGCGCGCTGCGGCCGGTCACCGCCGGTGAGCTCATCATCGTGCTCGGCTGCGGCGGCGATCGCGACCGCGGCAAGCGCCCCCTGATGGGCGCGGCCGCCGCGCGGCTGGCCGACGTGGCGATCCTGACAAGCGACAACCCGCGCTCGGAAGATCCGCTGGCGATCTTGTCGGAGATGCTGCAAGGAGTGCTCGGGGTTCCGTCGGGGCAGCGGGCCCGGGTGATCATCGAGCCGGATCGCGCGGCCGCGATCGGCCTCGCCGTCGGGATGGCGGGAAAGGGAGACGTAGTGCTGGTGGCGGGCAAGGGACACGAGACCGGACAGTATGTCGGGGAGAACGTGCTGCCCTTCGACGACAGGGAAGTCCTCGCGGCGGCGCTGCGGCGGGAGCGCTCATGATCAGTCTTACGCTGGCCGACATAGCGGCCATCACCGGTGGTGAGCTACACGCTCCGCCGGGTTCGGCCGTCACCGGGCCGGCCGTCACCGTCACCGGGCCGGTCGTCATCGATTCGCGGCGCGCGCAGCCGGGCAGCCTGTTCGTCGCGCTGCCGGGCGAGCACGCCGACGGCCACGATTTCGCGGCGGCGGCGGCGGCGCGCGGCGCGGTCGCGGCGCTGGCGTCCCGGCCGGTGGACGGACTGCCCGCGGTCGTCGTGCCGGACGCGACCGCCGCGCTGGCGGCGCTCGCGCACGCGGTGCTCACCCACCTGCCGGACGCCACCGTCGTGGGCATCACCGGGTCGTCGGGCAAGACCTCGACCAAGGACCTCACCGCCCAGCTCACCGAGCGCCTCGGGCCGACGGTCGCCCCCGAGGGCTCCTTCAACAACGAGCTCGGCCTCCCGCTGACCGTGCTGCGCGCGGACGAGGACACGAGGTACCTGGTGCTGGAGATGTCCGCGCGCGGGCCGGGCCACATCGCGTACCTGTGCGAGATCGCGCCGCCCCGGATCGGCGCGGTGCTGAACGTGGGCCGGGCGCACACCGGGGAGTTCGGGTCGATCGAGGGCGTCGCGAAGGCCAAGGGCGAGCTGCCCGAGGCCCTGCCCGCCGACGGCGTCGCGATCCTGAACGCGGGCGATCCGCGCGTGCTGGCGATGACCAGCCGTACGCGGGCGCGCGTGGTCACCTTCGGGACCGGGAGCGGCGCGGAAACCGATGCCGAAACCGGCACCCGGGCCGACTTCCGGTCCGAGGGGGTCACCCTCGACGACCTCGGCCGGGCCTCGTTCCGGCTGGTGACACCGGAGGGGAACGCGCCGGTAACGCTGCACCTGCACGGCGAGCACCACGTGGCCAACGCCCTGGCGGCGGCCGCCATCGCGGCCGAGCTCGGCATGAGCACCATCGACATCGCGGAGGCGCTGTCGGCGGCGACGGCCCGCAGCAAGAAGCGCATGGAGCTCACGCGACGGCCGGACGGCGTCCTGATCGTGAACGACTCCTACAACGCGAACCCCGACTCGGTGCGAGCCGGACTGGCGGCCCTCGCCCACATGTCGCGGGGCGACGGCCACCGGGGGATCGCGGTGCTCGGCCACATGGCCGAGCTCGGCGACACCGAGACCGCCAGCCACGAGGAGGCCGGGCGGATCGCCGCCCGGTCCGGCGTCGCGGTGCTGGTGGCGGTCGGCGCGGAGGCACGGCCCGTGCTGGACGGGGCGCGCGGCGAGAAACAGTGGCACGGCGAGACGATCGCCGCCCCGGACGCGAAGGCCGCGGTCGAAGTCTTGCGCAACGAACTGCGGGCCGGCGACGTCGTACTAGTGAAAGCATCCAAGTCCGCCGCGCTCGGGGAGGTCGCGGACGGCTTGCTCGCGGAGGCTGACAGGTGGTAACAATCCTCCTGGCCGGGGCGATCTCGATGGTCATCGCCCTGATCGGCACCAGGCCCACGATCACGGTCCTGCGCAAACGCAAACTCGGGCAGCAGGTCCGGACCGGCGAGCACGCGCCGGCGCACCAGGGCAAGAGCGGCACGCCCACGATGGGCGGCATCGTGATCATCATCGCGTCGCTGGTCGGCTACGCGCTCGGGCATCTGGTGACCGACGAGCCCATGACCGCGTCCGGTGTCCTGGTGCTCTTCCTGATGACCGGGCTCGGGTTCGTCGGCTTCCTCGACGACTTCATCAAGCTGTTCATGCGGCGCAGCCTCGGACTGCGCAGCGGCGCCAAGCTGGCCGGCCAGTCGGCCGTCGCCATTATCTTCGCGATCCTCGCGCTGCACTTCCCGGACGGCTACGACATCACGCCGGCGTCGGACCACATTTCGTTCCTGACCGACTTCGGCTGGTCGATCGGCCCTGTCCTGTTCGTGATCTGGGTCCTGATCATGGTGACCGGCACGTCGAACGGCGTGAACCTCACCGACGGCCTCGACGGCCTGGCGACCGGCGCGTCGATCCTCGTGCTCGCCGCGTACGTGATCATCGGGGACTGGCAAGCACGCAACGACTGCACGGTCACGCTGGCGCGGGACTGTTACACCGTGCGCGACCCGTTCGACGCGGCGGTGGTCGCCGCCGCGGTGATGGGCGCGTGCTTCGGGTTCCTGTGGTGGAACGCGCCGCCCGCGAAGATCTTCATGGGCGACACCGGCTCGCTCGGCCTCGGCGGTGCCCTGGTCGGCCTCGCGATCGTCACCCAAACTGAATTGCTGCTGATCGTGCTGGGCGGTCTCTTCGTGATTATCGTGATGTCGGATGTGATCCAGATCGGCGTGTTCAAGGTAAGCAAGTGGCGGACGGGAAAGCCCTACCGGGTGTTCCGGATGGCGCCGCTCCAGCATCACTTCGAGCTGGTCGGCTGGGCGGAAACCACGATCGTGGTCAGATTCTGGCTGATCGCGGGCATGTTCGTCGCGCTCGGCCTGGGCATCTTCTACGGTGGCTGGCTCCAGCTACCCAAGTGACCCACCTCGACTCGGTGAAGAAGACAGCCGCGCTCTGGGAAGTCGCGGACGGCCCGCTCGCGGAGGTGGCTGACCGGTGAAGACTATCCTCCTGACCGGGGCGATCTCGATGATCATCACCCTGCTCGGGACCAAGCCCACGATCTCGATCCTGCGCAAGCGCGAACTCGGGCAGCAGGTCCGGACCGAGGGGCCCAAGTCGCACCTGATCAAGAACGGCACGCCCACGATGGGCGGCATCGTGATCATCGTCGCGTCGCTGATCGGCTACGTGCTCGGCCACCTGCTGACCGGCGATCCTATGTCCGCCTCCGGCGTGCTGGTGCTGTTCCTGATGACCGGCCTTGGGTTCGTCGGGTTCGTCGATGATTTCATCAAGCTGTTCATGCGGCGCAACCTCGGCCTGCGCGGCAGCGCCAAGCTGGCCGGGCAGGTGATCGTCGGCGTGATCTTCGCGATCCTCGCCCTGCGCTTCCCTGACGGGTACGACCTCACCCCGGCATCGGATCACATCTCGTTCCTGACCAACTTCGGCTGGTCAATCGGGCCGATCCTGTTCGTCGTGTGGGTCCTGATCCTGGTGACCGGCACCTCGAACGGCGTGAACCTCACCGACGGCATGGACGGCTTGGCGACCGGCGCGTCGATCATCGTGCTCGCCGCGTACGTGATCATCGGGAACTGGCAGTACCGCAACGACTGCACCGTGACGCTCACGCCTGACTGCTACACGGTTCGCGACCCGCTGGACGCCGCCGTCGTCGCCGCCGCGGTGATGGGCGCGTGTTTCGGGTTCCTGTGGTGGAACGCGCCCCCCGCGAAGATCTTCATGGGCGATACCGGCTCGCTCGCCCTCGGCGGCGTCATCGCGGGCCTGGCGATCGTCACCCAGACCGAACTGCTCCTGGTTCTGCTCGGCGGCCTGTTCGTGATCACCACGCTCTCGGTGGTCATCCAGGTGGGGGTGTTCAAGGTGACCAAGTTCAGGACCGGGAAGCCCGTCCGGGTGTTCCGCATGTCCCCGCTCCACAACCACTTTGACCTAGCGGGCTGGGCCGAAACGACCATCGTGGTCAGATTCTGGCTGATCGCGGGCATGTTTGTCGCCCTCGGCCTGGGCATCTTCTACGGCGGCTGGCTGCAGCTACCCAAGTAGACGCCGATTCAGCCGGCCCTGTCCCGGCCGGTCACGCGGGCAGTCAGGGCGCCTCCGGTTCCGGGTTGTTGCGGGAACGACCCATGATCCCGCGGGATGCGAGCCCATCAGCGGATCGCGCATGCGCTGTCAGAGGGACGCTTCGAGGTCGGCGAGCAGGTCGGCGGCCGGCTCGATGCCGGCCGACAGGCGGATGAGCGTCGGCGGGGCCGTTTCGGCGGCCCAGCGGGCGCGCCGCTCCCAGGTCGACTCGACGCCGCCGAAGCTGGTGGACGGGACGATCAGCCGCGCGCGCGCCACCACCGCGTCCGCGTCGGCCGCGGTGCCGAGGGTCTCGAACGAGAGCAGGCAACCGTGACCGTTTGGCATCTGCGCCTTCAGGTGCGGCAGCGGTGACAGGCCGGGGTAGTGCACCGCGGTCACCCGCGGGTGGCCGGCCAGGAACTCCGCGATCTCCTGCGCGTTCGACGACTGCCGCGCGAGGCGCAGCGGCAGTGTCTTGAGGCCGCGCAGCACCAGCCAGCTCTCGAACGGCCCCGGGATCGCGCCGCCCGACGTGCGCCAGTCGCGCACCGCGGCGGCGAGCTCGGGCGAGGCCGTGACGACCGCGCCGCCGAGCACGTCCGAGTGCCCCGACAGCGTCTTCGTCAGCGAGTACACGGACGCGATCGCGCCAAACGACAGTGGTTTCTGCAGCAGCGCCGTGGCCACCGTGTTATCCACCACGAACGGCGCGTCATGCGCCGCCGCGAGCTCGCCGAGCCGGGCCAGGTCGGCGACGCGCAGCAGAGGGTTCGTCGGCGTCTCCGCCCACAGGACCGCCGGTTCCGCCGACAGTGCGGCCGCCACCGCGTCCAGGTCGAGGATGTCGACCGCCACGGCCTCCGCGCCGTGCGGGCGCAGCTTCGTGGCCAGCGCGCGGGTGTTGTAGTAGCCGTCGTCGGGGAACACGATCCGCCGCTTGCCGTCTGCCAGGGCCAGCATCAGGGCCATTGACGCGGCCTGCCCGGACGGGAACGTCACGGCGGTCGTGCCCGGCCCCTCGATCGCGGTGAGCGCGTCCTCGACCGCGTCCCAGCCCGGGTTCGCGGCCCGGCCGTACCCGCGCGCCGGATCCGGCTCGCCCTGCGACAGGTACGTGCTCGCGGGCATCAGAGTCGGCGCGAGCGGGGCACCCGGCGTCCGCTCGGTGCCCGCGTGGATGAGGCGCGCTTCCGGGCTGAAAGTCGGCGGTTCGAGCGGCTCGCCACCCGGGGTGAGCGGGGTCATGTGGTCCATGAAGGATAATTTTCCCCGACACGCGGTGGATGTCCGCAGTCGAGGTGGCCGGTACCGGGAAACTGGAGCCATGTATGTCAGCGTGACGGAAAGTCCCGCAGGCGACGGGTACGACCCGGAAGATGTGGTGGAATCGGGGCGACCGGGCGGCGACAGCCCCGGGGACGGCGCATCGGGCCTGTCCGCCGCGTTCCGGGAACGGATGCACGCGTTCCAGGTCCTGCTGGCGCGCCCGCTGACGCCGTATTACCTGATCGTCGGCATCACCACGCTGCTGCTGTGCCTGGGGCTGGTGATGGTGCTGTCCACCGGGTCGGTCTTCGACCTGTCCCAGGGCGAGTCGCCGTACGCCGACTTCGGGAAGCAGCTGCTCGGCGTGATCATCGGGCTGCCGATGCTGTGGATCGCGGCGCGGTCCTCCCCGCGCCTGTTCCGGGCGGCGGCCTACCCGCTCGTCGCGATCTCGATCCTCGGCCTCCTGCTGACGCTGATCCACGGCGTCGGCCAGTCGACGAACGGCGCGTCCCGGTGGATCGGGTTCGGGTCGTTCGAGTTCCAGCCGTCGGAGCTGGCCAAGCTCGCGCTCGCCGTGTGGGGCGCGGACCTGCTCGCCCGCAAGGAAAAGCTGAACATGCTCGCCGACTGGCGGCACATGCTCATCCCGCTGCTGCCGGGCACCGCGGTCCTCGCGCTGCTCGTGATGGCCGGGGACGACCTCGGCACCACGAGCATCCTGCTGGTCATCTTCCTCACGCTGCTGTGGGTCGCGGGGACCCCGTCCCGGGTGTTCACCGCGCTGCTGATCCTGATGGCCCTGGTCACCGTCCTGCTGATCGTCACCGAGGGATACCGGGACGCGCGACTGATCGATTTCCTCAACCCCACCAACACCAGCCCGACCGGCCCGAACATGCAGACCATCCAGGGGAAGATCGCGCTCGGCAACGGCGGGGTCTTCGGCGTCGGGCTCGGCGCCGGCAGCGGGAAGTGGGGCTGGGTGCCCGAAGACACCAGCGACTTCATCTTCGCGATCATCGGCGAGGAACTCGGCCTGGTGGGCACGCTCTGCGTTATCGCGCTGTACGGCGGCCTGGCCTACGCGGGGCTGCGGGTGGCGCGGGCCTCCGTCGACACGTTCAGCCGCCTGACCGCGGCGGCGATCACGGCCTGGATCGTCATTCAGGCGGTGATCAACATCGGCTCCGTCATCGGCGTGGTGCCGCCGGAAGGCGTGCCCCTCCCGCTGGTCTCCGCGGGGCTTTCCTCCCTACTTGTCACGATGGTCGCCCTCGGCATGCTGATGTCGTTCGCGAGAAGAACCCCGGGAGCAGCGGAGGCATTGGCCGCACGTGGCCCCGGCGGCGTCTCTCGCGTTCTAAGCTTGGTGGGCCACGGGTCGCGACAAGAGGAGCATGGATGAGGGTCGTTCTAGCTGGCGGGGGCACCGCCGGCCACATCGAGCCCGCTCTCGCCCTAGCCGACGCGCTTCGGCTGGCGGATAGCGGGATCTCGGTGACTTGCCTGGGCACGAAGCGCGGGCTGGAGACCAGACTCGTCCCGCTCCGGGGCTATGCGCTCGAGCTCATCCCGGCCGTTCCGCTACCCCGATCGGTCACGCCGCAGCTGCTCACCGTGCCCGGCCGGCTCGCCAGCGCGGTGCATACGGCCGGCCAGATCCTGGAGCGCGTGCACGCGGAGGTCCTCGTCGGGTTCGGCGGGGACGTGTTGGCGCCCGCCTACCTGGCGGCCAGGCGCAAGGGCGTGCCGATCGTCGTGCACGAAGCCAACCCGTCGCCCGGGTTCGCCAACAAGCTCGGCGCGATGTTCACCACGCACGTGTTCACCAGCCAGCCGGACACCAAGATTAAGAACGGGCAGTACCTCGGCCTGCCGATCCGCCGGGACATCGCCGAGCTCAACCGGCTCGCCGAGGGGGACCGGGCGCGGAACCTCTTCGGGCTGCGCCCGGACATGCCCGTGCTGCTGGTCTTCGGCGGTTCGCAGGGTGCCCAGTCGATCAACCACGCGCTCGCCGGGGCGATCGGCTCCATCCGGGACTCCGGCATCCAGGTGCTGCACGTGACCGGGCCGAACAACGCCAGCGAGGTCGCCTCGCCCGCGCTGTCCATGTCGGCGGGCGCCGTCCCGTACGTGTCGGTGCCGTACATCGATGACATGAAGATGGCCTACGCCGCCGCTGACTTCGCTCTCTGCCGCGCCGGCGCCATGACGTGCGCCGAACTCGCCGCGGTCGGGCTGCCCGCCGCGTACGTGCCGCTGCCGCACGGGAATGGCGAGCAGCGGCTCAACGCGCTGCCGATCGTGCGGGCGGGCGGCGGCCTCATGATCGACAACGAGGAACTGACCGCCGAGTGGATCACCAGCACGCTGCTGCCGGTGCTCACCAACATCGACCAGGTGTACGCCATGTCCCAGGCCACGGCGTCGCTCGGCCGCCGGGACGCGGACCGCATGCTGGCCAGGGCGGTCATCGGCATCGTGACCGCCGAGCGGGCCGCGGCCGCCCAGGCCGCCCAGGCCGCCCAGGCCGCGCTCCCGCCGGCCGGTCCCGCGGCCTTGCCGGCCGCCGACGCGCCGGATCCGCTGGAGCGGCCCTTCGACCCGTTCGCGCGGGCACAGCAGCCGCCGGCAGCGCAATACCAGCAGCAGCCGCCACCGCCGCCGCAGTATCAGCAGCCACAGCAGTATGAGCAGCCGCAATATCAGCAGCCGTCGCAGTACCAACCGCAGCCGTCCTTCCAGCCATCGCCGCCGCCGTCTTCGGCGCAGCCGCCCCTCCCGCCCCCGCCCCCGTTGCCGTCGCGGCCGCCCGTCCAGCGGCAGTCGCAGCCTTCGTCGTCCGGTGGCCGGCACCGCCGCTGAGTCAGTAAGAGCCACTGCGCCGGCCAGTCGCAGAGCCAGTAAGAGGAGAACAACGCACATGCCGCTGGTGACGCCCACCGAGCCGGTTCCGCTTGGCGAGCTGGGCCGAGTGCACTTCGCGGGCATCGGCGGCGCCGGGATGTCCGGCATCGCGCGGATCATGCTGGCCCGCGGGACCGGCGTGTCCGGAAGTGACTCGGCCGCCTCGGGCGTGCTGGAGGACCTGGCCGGGCTCGGCGCGAAGATCCACGTCGGGCACGGCGCCGACAACCTGGGGGACGCCGACACGCTCGTGGTGTCGAGCGCCATCCGCGCCGACAACCCGGAGCTCGTCGAGGCGCGCCGCCGCGGCCTGCGGGTGCTGCACCGGTCGGGCGCGCTCGCGGCGCTGATGTTCGATCGCCGGGTGATCGCGGTCAGCGGGACGCACGGCAAGACCTCCACCACGTCGATGATCGCCACGGTCCTGCTGGAAACGGGGGCGGATCCCGGCTACGTCATCGGCGGGGTGCTGGCGTCGTCCGGCACCGGCGCCGCCGACGGCCGCGGGCCCGACTTCGTGGCCGAGGCCGACGAGAGCGACGGGTCGTTCCTGAACTACGCGCCCGACGTGGCGGTGGTCACGAACGTCGAGGTCGATCACCTGGACAACTACGGGACGGCCGAGGCCTACCGGGAGTACTTCCGCAAGTTCGCCGGCCGGGTCAAGCCGGACGGGCTGGTCGTGGCCTGCGCGGATGACCAGGGAGCGCGGGAACTCGCCGCGCACGCCCGGGCGCTGGGGCGCCGGGTCCGCACGTACGGCGAGTCGCCGGACGCGGACTACCGGGTGACGGACATCGCCGGCCGGGGCATGGAGACGTCGTTCACCGTCACGGCCGCGCCCGGCGATGCGCGGACCCGAGTATCGGTGGGCGTGCCGGGCAGGCACAACGCGCTCAACGCGGCGGCCGCCTTCGTCGCGGTCGTGGAACTCGGCACCGCGCCGCCGGTGGCCGCGACCGCGCTGGCCCGCTACCACGGCGCGGCACGGCGCATGGAGCCGAAGGGCGAGGCCGCCGGAGTCCGGGTCCTGGACAGCTACGCGCATCATCCCACCGAGATCGCCACCGACCTGCGGGCCGCGCGCGAGCTCGCGGCCAACGACGGGGACGCCGGTTCGGCGGGCACCGTCCCGGGCCGGGTGATCGCCGTCTTCCAGCCGCACCTGTACAGCCGGACGCGGATCTTCGCGGCCGACTTCGGTGCCGCGCTGGGGCTCGCGGATGCGGCCGTGGTGCTCGACGTGTACGCGGCGCGGGAGGATCCCGAGCCCGGCGTGACCGGCGCCCTGGTCGCGGACGCGGCGCCCAACGCGCGCTACGTCCCGGTCTGGGGCGACGTGCCGGGCGCGGTGAAGTCCATCGCCGCCGCCGGCGACGTGGTCCTGACGATGGGCGCCGGTGATGTGACCCGCCTCGGCCCCCTGATCCTCGCGGAACTAGCCCGGTGATACGGGTCCGGTGGCGCGCGGCGTTCTTCGTGCTCGCGGGCGCGGGCATCGTCGCGGCGGTGACCTGGGCGCTGCTCGGCTCGAGCCTGTTCGTGGTGCGGTCCGTCGCGGTGTCGGGCACGCGCCTCGTGTCCTCGTCCGAGGTTGTCGGCGCCGCCGACGTGCCGCTGGGCACGCCGCTGTCCAGCGTGAACACCGCCGCCGTGACGCGCCGGGTCGAGGCGATCAGGCAGGTGGCGTCCGCGAGCGTGTCCACGTCCTGGCCGGACGGCCTGGACATCGTGGTCAGGGAGCGCAAGCCCGCGGTCGCCATCCGGATGACCGGCGGCAGCTACGATCTGGTCGACGCGACCGGCGTCGTCGTGAGCTCGTCCGCTAAGAAGCCCGCGTCGCTCCCGGCCTACGTACCGTCCGCCCCCGGGCCGGTCGAGCCCGGCGACGCCCGCATCGCGGCCGCCGCCGCGGTGCTCGGCGAGCTGCCGAAATGGCTATCCCGCTCCGTCGACTCGGTCTCGGCCTCCGGCACCGCGACGGCCGCGGACGCGGTCACGCTGGAACTGCGCGACGGCAAGACCGTCGTCTGGGGGAGCACCGGCGGGGCCACGGAGAAAGCGCGTGAACTTGCTATCCTGATCGGCGGTCACGCCACTTACTACGACGTGAGCGCCCCCGGAACCGCCGTAACGAAATAAGCGCACGCCAAGAGGAGGGCAAAGGGAAGATGCCGCATCCCGCGTGGCTAGTTGACCTGGATGCGGGTCCACCCTACTGTCCGTATCAATCGTGAGGATAACAAAACTCTAAATCTCAACCTGAACATGAAACATGATAGGCCTCTGCGGGGTGTAGGGCAAGGTTTCCACTGTTCAGGGCCGGGACTAGCGCGGGCGTCTCAGTTGGCGGCGGCCGGGCAGGTATGACGAGCGGAAAGGTACCCTCCTCGTGGCAGCACCGCAGAACTATCTGGCGGTCATCAAGGTCGTCGGTATCGGCGGAGGCGGCGTTAACGCCGTCAATCGCATGATCGAAGAGGGACTCAAGGGCGTCGAGTTCATCGCGATCAACACCGACGCTCAGGCCTTGCTGATGAGCGACGCCGACGTGAAGCTGGACGTGGGCCGCGAACTCACCCGGGGGCTCGGCGCGGGGGCCAACCCGGATGTCGGCTGCCGGGCCGCGGAAGACCACCGCGAGGAGATTGAGGAAGTCCTCAAGGGCGCCGACATGGTCTTCGTCACCGCGGGGGAGGGCGGCGGCACCGGCACCGGCGGGGCACCGGTGGTCGCCAACGTCGCCCGCTCGCTGGGCGCGCTGACCATCGGCGTGGTGACGCGCCCGTTCGGGTTCGAGGGCAAACGGCGGGCCATTCAGGCCGAGGCGGGGATCGAGCGGCTGCGCGCCGAGGTCGACACGCTGATCGTGATCCCGAACGACCGCCTGCTGTCGATCTCCGACCGGCACGTCAGCGTGCTGGACGCGTTCAAGGCCGCCGACCAGGTGCTCCTGTCCGGTGTTCAGGGCATCACCGACCTGATCACGACGCCCGGCCTGATCAACCTCGACTTCGCCGACGTGAAGTCCGTCATGTCCGGCGCGGGCTCGGCGCTGATGGGCATCGGCTCCTCGCGCGGGGACGACCGCGCCGTGGCCGCAGCCGAGATGGCGATCTCCTCGCCGTTGCTCGAGGCCTCCATCGACGGCGCGCACGGCGTGCTGCTGTCCATCCAGGGCGGCTCCGACCTCGGCCTGTTCGAGATCAACGAGGCGGCGCAGCTCGTCTCCAACTCGGCGGCCGTGGACGCGAACATCATCTTCGGCGCCGTCATCGATGACGCGCTCGGCGACGAGGTGCGGGTGACCGTGATCGCCGCCGGCTTCGACGAACAGCGGCCGGGACGTCCGGCCAGTGCGGCGGCCGCCGGCAACGCCAGCACCGCCGCCAGCGGCGGCACCGCGGCCGCGAGTGCCAGCGCCGCGGACGGCGGTGGTTCCGGCACCGGGAACGGCGGCTTCGGCAACCCCGCGAGCGGATCGTCCCGGCCTGGCGGCTCATCGAGCTGGGGATCCCCGACGACGGGGAACCGTCCCGGCGGTGCTTCGGGAACCGGTGCGCCGGGGACCGGGACCAGTGGTCCCCGCACGGTTGTGCCAGGAACAATTATCTCGGAGACGGACAACGGGAACGCGGACACCGGGGGCAGCACTCCGGCCGCGAGCGTGCCCAAGCCGGCCGCGCCGATGACGAGCCAGGCGGGACCGGCCGCGCCAGCGTCCAGTGCCCCGGCGCCGAGCGCGCCCGGGAACGGCAGCGCGGGCGCGCCGGGCAACGGCGCCGGCCACGGCAAGCCCGCGGCCAGCGCGGACGACGACCTGGCGGACGCGCCGTCCGCGCAGCCAGCCGGATCGGGCTACGTGCCCGCGCCCGTCTCGTTCGTCTCGCCCGACGGGGACGGCGACGAGGACTATTCGGACGACACTCGTGACGACGCCGCGTTCGGCGCGGGCGGCTCCGGGTGGAAGGACTCCGGTCGGTACGGCAGCGCGGACAAGACGTTCGACGTGAACTCGTCCCGCCGCCGTCCGGTGGTCTTCGAAGAAGAAGACGACCTGGATGTTCCTGACTTCCTTAAATGAGCACAGCCTTAGATGAGCACGGCCTCAAGTGAGCTGAACGGGGACGCCCGCCGCGCCGAACTGGCGGCTAACCTGGCGGAAGTACGCAAACGTATCGACGCGGCCTGCGCAGCGGCGGGCCGGCCCGCCGCTGACGTGACGCTGATCGCGATCAGCAAGACCCGGCCGGCCTCGGACGTGCGGCTGCTGGCCGGGCTCGGCCTGACGGACTTCGGGGAGAACCGCGACCAGGAAGCGGCGCCCAAGGCGGCCGACAGCGCGGACCTGCCCATCACGTGGCACTTCGTCGGCCAGCTGCAGACCAACAAGGCGGCCAGCGTGGTCCGCTACGCGGACGTCGTGCACTCCGTTGACCGTGTCCGGCTCGTACGGGCCCTGGGCGGGGCCGTACGAGCCGCCGGACGCGCCGACGGGCGTGAATTGACCGGACTTGTCCAGGTGCGCCTAGACGACGACCCGGCGCGGGGCGGGGTCCCGCCCGGCGGCGTTGGGGAGATCGCGGAGGCGATCGCGGCCGAGCCGGGCCTGGTGCTCGGCGGGGTGATGGCGGTGGCGCCGCTCGGCATGGCGCCCGACGCGGCGTTCGGGGTGCTGCGTGAGTGCTCGGACGCCGTCCGCCGCGTCCGTCCGGACGCGACCGTCATCTCGGCCGGGATGAGCGGTGACCTGGAGCCAGCGATTTTGTCTGGATCGACACACATCCGAATTGGCACGGCGTTGCTCGGAGCCAGAACGCCTCCCGTCCGGTAATGTCCGTGGCGTAAGGCTAGTCGGGACGCGGTGACGCGCGGGTGTGGCACGACGGAGGACTGAAGGATGGCCAGCGCAATGCGCAAGATGGCGGTCTACCTTGGTCTCGTGGAGGACGATCGCCGGTATCAGGACCAGTACGACTCCTACGATGAGTACGACGAGTACGAGGATCCCGCCGACGTGATGGAATCTGCTTCGGTCCGGGCGGACTACGGGTATCCCGCCACTGACCAGCGGATTGTGGAGGAAGTGCCGCAGCAGGTCGAGCTGGCGCGGATCACCACATTGCACCCGCGGACCTACAATGAAGCTCGTACCATCGGAGAGCACTTCCGTGAGGGCACACCGGTGATCATGAACCTCACCGAGATGGTCGACAGCGACGCCCGGCGTCTTGTCGACTTCGCGGCGGGACTGATCTTCGGCCTGCGCGGATCGATCGACAAGGTGACGAACAAGGTGTTTCTGTTGTCGCCCGCGAATGTCGAGGTGACCGCGGAGGATAAGGCCCGTATCGCGGAGCGTGGTTTCTTCAACCAGAGCTAGCGGACATGCAGTGGTGAAGTGATAACAATCTGTATATATCGCGGTGCCGGAACCTGTGAGGTGAACTGATGGCGATCCTCCAGGCTGTTCTTACGTACGTCCTGTGGATCTATCTCCTGCTGCTCATCGGGCGAATGATCATCGCCTGGATCCAGCAGTTCGCGCGCTCCTGGCAGCCGACGGGCATCATTTTGGTGGTGGCTGAGATAATTTTCACCGTTACCGATCCGCCACTAAAACTTCTCCGTCGCTACATTCCGCCACTTAGGCTAGGTACAGTAGCTCTGGACCTCAGCTTCATGGTGCTGTACATCGTGATCCTGATTTTGCTAGAGGCCGTTGTACCGCATCTCTGATCGTGTACGGTGCTGATCAGGTACGGTGCTGAGGAACACAGCCAAGCGCGCCGAGGAGACAAGATGCCGCTGACGCCCGCGGATGTGCGGAACAAGCAGTTCAGTACGACCAGGCTCAGGCCCGGCTACGACGAGGAAGAGGTCGATGCTTTCCTCGACGAGGTTGAGGCTGAACTTGACCGGCTGATCCAGGAGAACGAAGATCTCCGGGCGAAGCTGGCCGAAGTCCTGCGTAGTGGCGGGAAGCCGGGTATCCCGGCCCTGAGCTCGCCGCTGTCCGACCCCAAGCCGGACATGATGGCCCCGGAGCCGCAGGACATGCGGCCGCCCGAGACGATGATGATGGGCGGCGGCATGCGGTCGCCCATGGAAGACAGCCCCAGCAGCAACATGGACACGGCGGCCAGGGTGCTGTCGCTGGCCCAGCAGACGGCCGACCAGGCGATCGCCGACGCCCGCCGCGAGGCGGACGAGACGCTGAACCGGGCGCGCCGCGAGGCCGACGACGTTCTCACCAAGGCCCGTCGTCAGGCGGAGCAGATCACCGGCGACGCCCGTGCGCGTGCCGAGAGCCTTGAGCGGGACGCGCAGGAGCGCCACCGCCAGGCCATGGGATCGCTTGTCCAGCAGCGCGAGGAACTAGAGCGCCGGGTCGATGACCTCCGGGCGTTCGAGCGCGAGTACCGCAGCCGGCTGAAGGCTTACCTCGAGGGTCAGCTTCGCGACCTTGAGGCGGGCGTGACCGACAGCGGCACCTTCCCCGCGGTGACGGCGGGCTCTCCGCCGCAGCTGCCCGCCGGTCTCGGACAGGCCGCGCCGGCCCGGAGCAGCAACGGCGGCACCGCCGCCACTCCTGCCCCCACGGCGAGCCAGTACGCGATCCCTGAGCACGTCGGCGGCTACCGCCCCGACGGCCGGTAAGTTATCTACGATGACGCTTCCGGCGTGCCCGGACACGAGGAGATTACAGGTGATCCGGTTCAGCGCTGCGCTGGTCGTCGTCGCTGTCGCGGTTCTTATCGGTGGGATCGCCGCCAGCACGTTGGCGCTGGTCTACGTGGCGATCGTCTTGAGTGCCGTGGCACTGGTCATGCTCGCGATCGGTGTCGTGCTCAAGAAGGACGAGATCCTCGGGGATTCCAGCCAGCAGGTGAACGGGGCAGCGGGGGCAATGGCCGGGCAGCCGGCCATGGGCGGCCAGTCGGCTTACGGACAGCCCGGGCAGGGACAGCCTGGCTACGGACAGAACCAGCCCTACCCGGACCAATACGGGCAGGACCGTCCGCGCCAGGACCGGACCCCGTCGCCTGCCTTCGGGACGCAGTGGCAGCCGCCCGCGCCCCCGCCCGCGGCGCAGACCCGGGTCGACCTCACGGCGATCCGCACGGATCAGCCGGGTACGGGCCAGGCCAGTCCCGCTCAAGCGGGCACAGCTCAGGCTGGGCCCAAGTCGGCGGGCCAGGACGAGACCAGGATGGACCTGGGCGGGATCAGCGCCGATCTCACCAGGACCGACCTGACCAGGACGGACCTCAAACAGCCGTCGGCCGAGCCGGCGCCGTCACAGGAGCCGGCGACCAGCGTCGACGCCCTGCGGGCGGTGCGCGATGACCGCCCGTCGGCGCCGGAAACGGCACCGGCGGAGCCGGGCGAGACTGCCCGCGACGACGCCGCCCGTTACGCCACCGACACCGAGGACGGTGCCCCGGCCGAGACCGACAGCGCGCTCCGCGCGGACGACGCCGCGGTGGCGATCGAGGTCGAGACGGCCGATGCGGGGACGACCGAGACGCAGCCGGCCGAGGCCGAGAAGGCCGAGGACCTGATGCGGACCGCGGCCGTGCCTCAGGTACAGGCGGAGGATACGGGCGCCGGTGCATCCGGAGCCGCCGAGGCGGAAGCCGCCGAAACCGGGCAGCGCACGGTCACCGTCGTTCCGGGAGTCCCGCGGTACCACGCCGCGAACTGCATCCTGATCCGCTTCATGGAGGACGAAGACCTCCAGAAGATGTCCCTGGATGAGGCGACCGCGGCGGGCTGCTCGGCGTGCCGGGCCTGCCAGGCCGACACCGGGTCGTTCCGCGCGGCGGACTAACGCGGCGGGTTGTTAGCGGTTTCTTTCATGGGTCGTTGCCGCCACGGGTTCGTTGCGGCCCCGAAGCTGGGGCTTCACGCCCGGAATATCGCGTTATTTCCGGCGATCGGTCCCCCGCGCGGCTCGTGATCGGGGTCTCACCTGTAAAACCGGGCAGGCCGGATGGGGTCGTGAATTCGGTTTTTGCGACAACGGCCCATAGAACGCGGGGCCGCACCGGGTCGTTCCGCACGGGAATCAGCGAGCGCTGGGCTAGAGCCCGGTCGCTGGAACGTGATGGTAAATGTTGCGAAGTTCCTAGCTGGCCCGTGTCACCCAGAACCGGAGCTCTAGCCCGGCGTCCGTGAACTCGTGCCAGTCCGCGGTGACCGCCGCGTCGTCACTGGTGAACTCGGTCGCCAGCACCTCACCCGCGATCAGCTCCGCGTGCGCGGTGAGCGCCGCCGAGACATCCGGGTCGTCGGTCGCCCACCGCACGCGGATGCGGTCGGTGATCCGGAGCCCGGACGTCTTCCGCGCGTCCTGCAGCAGCCGGATCAGCTCGCGTGCGGTCCCCTCGCGCCGCAGGGCGGGAGTCACGGTCAGGTCGAGGGCGATGGTCTCCCCGTCGGCGCTCGCCACCTCCCACCCCGCAAGCGGGGTTTGCGTCACGATCACGTCGGAGGCTTCGAGCGTCACCACGCCGAGCGAGTCCACCTCGACCGGGACGGCGGCGCCGGACGCGAGCGCGGTCGCCACCGACTCGGCGTCGAGCGCCGTGAGCGCGGTGGCCACCGCCTGCGTTGACGCGCCGAACCGCTTGCCGAGCGAGCGGAACTGGGGCTTCACCGTGTAGGTCAGCACCGTGCCCGAGGACGCCAGCGGCAAGAGCGAGTGCACGTTCAGCTCGTCCGCGACCAGCGCCCGCAAGGACTCAGGCAGCGAATCCAGCCCTGGCGCGTCGGCCAGGGCGCGCGACAGCGGCTGCCTGGTCCGCACCCCGGCGGCGGAACGCGCCGACCGGCCCAGCTCGGCGAGGCGCCGGGCCAGCGCCATCTGCGAGCGCAGCGAGTCGTCGATCAGCGATGCCGAGAAGGCTGGCCACGACGCCAGGTGCACCGACTCCGGCTCCCCCTCGGGGCGCAGCACGTCCCACACGTAGTCGGCGAGGAACGGCGTGATCGGCGCCATCATCTTGGTGATCGCCACGAGCGCGTCGTGCAGGGTGGCGAACGCGGAGGAGCCGTCGGCCGAGGCCGGGCCGGACCAGAAACGCCGCCGTGACCGCCGCACGTACCAGTTGGACACGTCGTCGATGAGCGCCGCGAGCCGCCGCCCGGCCGCCGCCGAGTCGAACGCCTCCAGCGAGGAGGTCACGTCCCGCACGCACGCGTGGACTTCCGACAGCAGCCACCGGTCGAGCAGCGGCCGCTCCGGTACGGGCGGGGCCGTGGCGGCGTCGGCCGGCGACCACCCGGCGTCGCGATCTTCGGGGGTGCGCGCGTACAAGTCCAGGAACGACACGGTATTCCAGTAGGTGAGCAGCACCTTCCGGACGATTTCCGCCAGCGCCGTCGGCCCGATCCGGCGCGCGGCCCACGGCGACCCGGAGACGGCGAAGAACCAGCGCACCGCGTCCGCGCCGTGGGAGTCCATCAGCCCTATGGGCTCGATCACGTTGCCGAGGTGCTTGGACATCTTCCGCCCCTGGTCGTCTAGGACGAGCCCGAGGCACACGACGTTCTCGTACGCCGACCGGTCGAAAACCAGCGTCCCCACCGCCATCAGCGAGTAGAACCAGCCGCGGGTCTGGTCGATCGCCTCGCAGATGAACTGCGCGGGGAACGCTTCCTCGAACGCCGGCAGGTCACGGAACGGCGCGCCCCACTGCGCGAAGGGCATCGACCCGGAGTCGAACCAGACGTCGATCACCTCGGGCACGCGTTTGGCGGTGAGCTCGCAGGACGGGCACGGGAACGTGACCTCGTCCACGAAGGGCCGGTGCGGGTCGAGCCCCGACAGGTCCCGCCCCGACAGGCCGGACAGCTCGGCCAGGGACCCGGCACAGGTCACGTGCCCGGCGTCGCACTCCCACAGCGGCAGCGGCGTGCCCCAGTACCGGGTACGGGACAGCGACCAGTCGACGTTGTTCCGTAGCCACTCGCCGTACCGGCCGTCCCGGATCGCGGGAGGCTGCCAGTTCGTCTTCGCGTTCTCGGCGAGCATCTGGTTCTTGACCGACGTCGTCTTGATGAACCAGGACGGCAGCGCGTAGTACAGCAGCGCGGTGCCGCACCGCCAGCAATGCGGGTAGCTGTGCTCGTGCCGGCGTGACGCGAACAGGAGCCCGTGCTCGTCGAGATCGGCGGTCAGCGGCTTGTCGGCGTCCTTGAAGAACATGCCGCCGATCAGCGGCAGGTCCTCCTCGAAGCGCCCGTCGGGACGCACGGGGTTGACGATGGGGAGGCCGTTCTCGCGGGCGACCTCCATGTCATCGGCGCCGAACGCGGGCGCGATGTGCACCAGGCCGGTGCCCTCATCGGTCGTCACGAACCGTGCGGCCAGCACCCAGTGCCCGTTCTCGACATCGACGATGCCGAACGGGCCCTGGTAGCGCACCCCGATCAGGCCGGACCCGCGCACGGTGGCCAGGATGTGCCAGCCGGGACCGAGCACCCGCGCGTACAACGGCTCGGCGACCACTACCTTGTCCCCGCTGCCGGTCTTGCGGGCGATCACGTACTCTACGTCCGGGTTGACGGCGACGGCGGTGTTCGACACAAGGGTCCACGGCGTCGTCGTCCACACCAGCAGGTCGGCTCCCGCCAGGTGCGGATCCGCGCCCGCCGGGACGGACGTCACCGGGAACCGGACCGTCACCGACGGGTCGGCGACATCGCGGTAGACGTCGGGCTGGCCCATCTCGTGGTCCGACAGGGGAGTGCCGCACCGGGGGCAGTAGGGGCTGATACGGAAGTCGCGGACGAGCAGTCCCTTGTCGAAGATGGTCTTCAGTGCCCACCAGACGGACTCGACGTAGGACGGATCCATCGTGCGGTAGGCCTTGGACAGGTCGATCCAGTAGCCCATCCGCTGGGTGAGCGCGGCGAACGCGTCGACATGGCGGAGCACGGACTCCCGGCAGCGCTGGTTGAACTCGGCGACGCCGTAGGTCTCGATGTCCTTCTTGCCGGACAGGCCGAGTTCCTTCTCGACGGCCACCTCGACGGGCAGGCCGTGGCAGTCCCAGCCGGCCTTGCGCTCGACGTGGAACCCCTGCATGGTCTTGAACCGGGGGAACAGGTCCTTGAAGACCCGGGCCTCGACGTGATGCACGCCGGGCATCCCGTTCGCGGTGGGCGGCCCTTCGTAGAAGGTCCAGCGCGGTCCGCCGGCGGTCTGCTTCAGCGATTTCTCGAAGGTGCGCCCGGCATTCCAGCGCACCAGCATCTGGTGCTCGACCGCCGGGAAATCCGGGGTCGCGCTCGGCTCGCGCTCGGGTGTCAAGTCCGCCACCTCACGAGCATAACGGAGCGTTAAGCCGGATCATTTGCGGCTAGGGCGGGCGGGTCGTATCCTGCGTTGTCTGTCCAGAATCAAGATGTCACAGTGTTTGCTGAAAAGCTGAGGGTGGGGCCTGAAATGACCGCTGCGCCCGCGAGCCTCCCGGTGCGGCCAGGCGAGGATCCGTGGACCGATGCCGAGGTGGCGGAGGTACGTGCCGAGCTCGAGTCCGAGGCCATTGCCCTGCGCAAGGAGATCGGCCAGGCCGAGTCCGAGATCGCCGACCGTTTTGGCGACTCGGTGTCGCAGGCTGGCGACGACGAGGCGGATGCGAGCAGTAAGCTGGCTCAGCGTGAGCATAATCTCGCGCTAACCCAGAACACGCGGGAACTGCTCCAGCAGACCGAGCACGCGCTCGCGCGGATCGATGCCGGAACCTATGGAGAGTGCGAATCGTGCGGCAAGCCGATAGGGAAGGCGCGACTCCAGGCGTTCCCGCGGGCAACCCTTTGCGTGGAATGCAAGCAGAAGCAGGAACGCCGCTGAAGACGCGCGGGACGCCGCGTCGGCGGATCATCGTCCTGTGTGCCGTCGCGGTGTTCGTGCTGGTGGCCGACATCATCACGAAGACGCTGGTGGTGGCGCACCTGCGCCCCGGCGAGCCAGTGCACGTGATCGGCACCGTGCTTGAGTTCAACCTGCTGCGGAACCCGGGCGCGGCGTTCAGCGTCGGGACCGGGGACACGATCGTGTTCACCGCGATCGCCCTCGCCGTGATCATCTACATCGCGCGGACGGCGCGGCGGCTGCGCAGCACCGCCTGGGCGATCACGCTCGGGCTGCTGCTCGGCGGGGCGTGCGGGAACCTGACGGACCGGATCTTCCGGTCGCCGGGACTCTTCCGCGGCGAGGTCGTGGACTTCATCGAGGTCACGCGGTACTGGCCGGTCTTCAACCTGGCGGACTCGGCGATCGTCTGCGGCGGCATCCTGACGGTGCTCCTGGCACTGCTGGGGTACCACCTCGACGGCACGCACGGCGACCAGACGGCGGTCGAGCAGGGCGGCGCGGTCGCCTCCGACGGTCCCGTCGCGCCCACGTCCGAGGCACCCTCCGTCGCGCCCACCTCCGAAGCGCCCCCCTCCGAGGCGCCCCCCAGCACCTCCGGCAAATCCGACATGTCGGAAGCGGACCGGTGAGCGAGAGGTTCGTCCTCGTTCCCGAAGGCCTGGACGGCGAGCGCCTCGACGCTGCCCTCGCGCGCCTGTTCGGCCTGTCCCGGTCACGCGCCGCCGAGCTCATCGGCGAGGGAAACGTGCTGGTCGACGGCAACCCGGGGGCGAAGTCCGACCGCGTCCTGGCGGGATCGCCCTTGACGGTGACACTGCCGCCGCCGCCCGCTCAGGTCGAGGAGCTTCCGGTCCCCGGCATGAACATCGTCTACGAGGACGACGACATCGTGGTCGTGGACAAGCCGCGCGGCGTGGCGGCGCACCCGACCCCCGGCTGGACCGGCCCGACCGTGCTGGGCGGCCTGCTCGCCGCCGGGCACACGGTGGCCACCAGCGGCGCCGCCGAACGCCAGGGCATCGTCCATCGGCTTGACGCCAACACCACCGGCCTCATGGTCGTCGCGAAGAGCGAAGTGGCCTACAGCGTGCTGAAGGACGCGTTCCGCAACCGCACGGTGTCGAAGACCTACCACGCCCTCGTTCAAGGTCACCCGGACCCGCTGCGCGGCACGGTCGACGCGCCGATCGGCCGGCACCCCTCCGGTGACGGCCGCTTCGCGGTCGTGGCGGACGGGCGGCCATCGGTCACGCATTACGACACGCTCGAGGCGTTCCGTGCCGCGAGTCTCGTCGACGTGAAGCTGGAGACCGGCCGCACCCACCAGATCCGGGTCCACATGTCGGCGCTGCGCCACCCGTGCTGCGGCGACTTCCTGTACGGCGCCGACCCGGTGCTCGCCGCCCATCTCGGCCTGACCCGGCAGTGGCTGCACGCGGTCCGGCTGTCGTTCGAGCACCCTACCGAAGGCCGCGAGGTGTCCTTCACCAGCGAGTACGCGGACGACCTGCGGCACTCCCTGGACGTCCTGCGCGCTGAAAGCTGAGGCGCTTCTTAAGGGAGCGGCGTGTTAAGGGTTAGCTACAGGTCGGCAGGGGCCGAGATGCGGGTGTAGGTCTCTGGGCGGCGGTCGCGCCAGAGGCGGTGTCCCTTGGACCGGGACTGGGCGGCCTCGATACCGCCGCGAACATCGATCTCAGCGATCGCCATGGACTGCTCGGGCTCGCTGCCGGTTCCGGTGACCACGCGGCCGAGCGGGTCGATGATCTGGCTGTGCCCGAAGAACGTCAGGCCGCCGAGCGGACCGGTGAAGTTGGACGAGACGAACCAGCGCTGGTTCTCCGCCGCCCGCACCTTCCCGTACAGCAGGTACTGCTCCACCGACAGCGCCTCCTCGGGCGAGGATTCGTCCGCGCGCAATGACCACGCCGTGGACATCACGAGCAGGTCGGCGCCGCGCAGGGTGAGCTCGCGGCAGGACTCGGGCCACGCCTGGTCGTAGCAGATGAGCATCCCGATCCGGCCGAGCGGCGTGTCGTAGACGGGCCAGTCCCGGCCGCGTGCCCAGATGACCTGCTCGCTGATGGCGACATGGACCTTCCGGTAGGTGCCGATGACGCCCTCCGGACCGGTCAGCACGGTGGAGTTGTAGACGACCCCCGGGCGGGGCCCGCGCTCGGTCATCCCGAAGATCGCGTGGATCCCCAGGTCCCGGGCGGCCGCCGACAGCTCGCCGACCCGGGACCCGTCGAGCGGTTCGGCCACCTCGTAGACAGACTGGAGGATCTCCGGCTCATGGCCGCGGTTCAGCACCGCCGGGTAACCCTGCAGCCCGGTCTCGGGGAACACGACCAGGTCGGCCCCCGCACGGGCCGCCTCCTCCATTCCCGCGGCGATCTTCTTGACGCTGACGTCGGGGTCGTACGTGCCCGCATAGGCGAATGTCGCGATGACTGTCATCACTGGCCTTCCGTTCTTGCCGTGCGCATTAGTGGGAGTCGAAGACGCGCTGGTAGGCCGCGACCGCTTCGTGCGTGCGGGCCAGCTCGTCGGGCGTGGGGCAGCTACGGTCGGCCGCGACGGGGAGCGCGCCGAGCTTCAGCTGCGCGGCCAGCAGCAGGATCCGGGCCTTGGTCGCGGTGAGGTTGTTGCCGGAGATGGCCCACGGTTCCTGGCGGGGAGCGAACCCGGCGGTGTTGCCGCGGCCGCACTTGACGACGGGGACGCCGGCGAAGGCGGCGGTCCGCAGTGCGCGGTCCGCCTCCTGCTCGACGTTGCCGTAGGGGTTGGCGCCCTCGGTGACGATGCCGGCGAGCGGATGGGTATCCCGCGCGTGCGCCAGCCAGGCCTCGATCTGCGCGACGTTGCAGCCGCCGTCCGCGTACCGGCCGTAGCTGACGATCGTGACGGCCGGCATGGCCGCGGGCAGCAGCCGCCCGGCACCATCCTTGACCGCTACCTCTCCGGACAGGCCACGGACACCGCCGGGCAGCAGCGGCAGGCGGAGCTCACTGGACCATGTGTGCCGTAGCGTCGGACGATAGGTGAGCACGGGGGACCCGGACCCGGCGATGCTGCCGACGATGCCGCCGAAGCCGCCGGTCGCCACGTAGTTGCCGGGCCGCGCGTCGGTTTTCGCGACCTGCCGCGAGGCGTAGACGACCTCGTCGACGATCATCACGGTGCCCACCGTGTCGCGCCCCGCCTCGTCCGCCCAGACCCGGCTTGTCAGGTAGCGGACTCCGTCGACGATGTTGCGGTCGCCGTCGGCGGACAGCGTTCCGTGCGGGCGTTGTGCGGAGTGCCCCACGAGCGGCACCGAGATGTCGAGCAGCAGGTTGAACCAGTACATCGACTCCTCGGTGGTCGGGCTCCCCTCTAGCCACTGGCCGCCGGCGAACTGCCCGCTGCCGAGCGTCTCCTGCAGCAGGTTGGTCGCGCTCGCCAGCGACGCGCTGTCCGGGTCGGTCCGCAGATGCCGGGGGAAGTAGCCGAAGTAGTCCACGCCCCGCTGCTCGGGCGGGATGTCGTCGGTCGCGCGGCGTGGTCCCCCGGGAGCGTTCTCGAAGTCCTTCCGCAGCTCCCCGGACAGGCCCTTGCGGTAACCGCTTGAGGGGATGGCGCGGTAGAACGCGTAGCGCGCCTGGCTGGTCAGCAGCCGGCCAAAGCCGTCTCCGTCGACGCCGAACCGGTCGATCTCCTCATACAGCCGTGACGCGTCGGGGAAGAACGTCTGCCGCTCCTCATCCTCCTGGGCGGATGGAGCCAGGCCCGAGCCGAGCCACGGCTCCGCGTTCCGGGTAACGGCCTTGTAGGGGAGGAGGAGGGGACCGTCCTCCGGGACGAGTTCGACCTTCAGCACGGGCTTCAGGCCCGGCCCGGGACCGGCGTCGGGGGGCAGGACATCGCCGGCGGCGTTGAGGTACCCATCCGGGGGCGCGTACAGGTCGCCGCTGTCCGCTTCGAGCGGGTGCCCGCTGAACTGCTCGACGTAGACGACCACGGGCGCGGCGAGCCGCTGGGCGCGCAACGTGTCCCGGCGGCCATCCCCGCTGTCGCTGGTGACCAGCGGCGGCGTGTTCTGGATGGTCGCGGTGGGCCCGGAGAAGACGGCGATGCGAGGCAGGCTGGTGCCGGTCCCTGACGCGGAGTCAATCCCGGTTTCAGGCATCGCGGGCCGCCTGGAACATCGGCACCGGGTTGAAAACGGGAGCGGGGTCGGTGTCGCCCGCGATCGCCTGCAGGCGGTCGGCCGCGCCTCGCAAGATCGGGTAGGCGACGGCGAGCGATTCGATCTCAGCGGCCGAGGGGGCCAGGCCCGCGGCCGTGGTGAGGGCGCGGACGAGCTCCACGGTCGTCTGCGGCGGGGACTGGACGTCAGGCGACACTTCAGGCGATACGTCAGTCATGGGTCGCTATCTCCGGTTCTGCGAGGTGATGGGCGGTGCGGCGCTGCAGCGCGTCGCCGACGGCGAGCACGGTCGCGTCCGCCAGGGGATGTCCGATGACCTGCACGGACAGCGGCATGCCGGACGTGGTGAAGCCGGCGGGCGCGGCCAGCACAGGCAGGCCGGTCGAGTTGAAGGCGCCGGTGAAGATCACCGCCATCAGGGTGTGGAGGTCGATGTCCTCGTAGGCCGGCGCGGCTGTCGCGGCCGTCGGGGTGAGGATGACATCGACGGTGGCGAGTACATCGTCGAGCGCGGCGCAGGCGACTCGCCGGGCCCGCTGCGCCGTGACGTAGTCGGCGGCGGACAGCAGCGCGCCCTGGGCGATGAAGGCCCGTGTGTACCGGCCGTAGTCCGCCCAGCGTTCCCGCATCATGTCGCGGTGGTAGCTGAAGGCCTCGCTCGCCATGATGATCGTGTCCGCGTCCGCGAGGTCCCGGTACACGGGGATCGTCACGTCCACCAGCTCTGCCCCGGCGGCCGCCAGCGCGGCGGCCGTGTCGTTGAGCGCCGGGATGACCGCGCCGTCGCGGTCGGGTGCGGAAAGCGGGATCGTCCGCTCGACGCCGATCCGCAGCCCGGTGAGGTCACCGGTCAGGGCGGCGGCGTATCCGCCGGGCACGTCGGGCTGGGCGGCCGGGTCGAGCGAGTCGTGTCCGGCCATTACGTCGAGCATGAGCGCGCAGTCCGCGGCGCTGCGTGCCATCGGCCCGATGTGGTCCAGGCTGAACCCGAGGGGCAGGCACCCGGCCCGGGGCACGAGACCGTAGGTCGGCTTGTGCCCGGTGATCCCGCAGTAGGCGGCCGGGATGCGGATGCTGCCGCCGGTATCGGTGCCGAGTCCGCCGAGGAACAGGCCGGCCGCGACCCCGGCCCCCGTGCCGGAACTCGACCCGCCCGGCCAGGTGACCGGATCCCAGGGATTGCGCGGGACAGGGAACGGCTTGTCCGGGTCGGGCAGGCCGATGGCGTACTCCATCGTGGTCGTCTTGCCGGTGATGACGGCGCCCGCGGCGCGCAGCCGGGCCACGACCGGCGCGTCCCGGTCCTGCCACCATGACGGGTCGTTGACCAGGCTCTGGCCGGTGGTCGCCCACCCCTTCGTGGCGAGGATGTCCTTCACCCCGAGCGGGATGCCGTGCAGCGGCCCGCGGTCGAGGCCGGCCGCGAGCTCGCGGTCGGCCCGCTCGGCGGCCTCCTGGGCCCGCCCGGCGAACCGGGTGATGTACACGCCGAGCTGCGGATCGAGCTTGTCGGCCAGGTCACTGACCTGGCGCAGCAGGTCGACGGCCGTGGCCTGCCCGGATCGCAGCCGGCGGGCGGCTTCGGTGATGGTGAGCGCGGTCATGCTCCCTCTCCCTCCGCTAGCGGGGCCGTTCGCTCTATCGGGACCGGGACGCCCCGCCTCTCCTGCTTCGGGAACCCGACTCCCTGCCGCGACATCCGGGGCATGCCGAGCGAGACGCGGGTGCCCGCTCCCGCGAGTTCGCCGTCCGGCTTCTTGCACTCGTCATGGCACGAGCCGTCCGTGCTGCAGCACAGCGAGCAGATCGTGCCCTGGTGGAACGGGCAGGTGGCCATGTCGAGCCGCGGGAAGTCCTCGCCGCACGCGACGCAGGCGAGCCTGGCCTCGTCGGCGGGCAGTTCGGCGGCGCGGGCGATGTAGTACTTGCCGTGTGTCGCCCAGGCGACGATGGGCGGCAGGACGATGGCGACGCCGAGCGAGATGAACGCCGACAGCGACTTGGCGTCCGGGCCGAAGGCGCCGAAGTAGGCGGTGAACGAGATCGCCGTGGCGACCAGCATCGACCCGAAGCCGACCGGGTTGAAGTTGTACAGGTGGGCCCGCTTGAATTCGATGAGCGGCGGGCTGAGCTTCAGCAGTTTCTTGTTGATGACCAGGTCGGAGAAGATGCACCCGATCCAGGCGATCGCGAGGTTTGAGTAGACGGCGAGCACTTTGTCCATTACCCCGAATAGGCCGGCCTCCATGATGGCCAGGCCGAGCGCCACCTGGAGAAAAAGCCACACGACGCGGCCGGGGTGATGGTGCAGCACCCGCGAGAAGAAATTCGACCAGGACAGCGAGCCCGAGTACGCGTTCATAATGTTGATCTTGAGCTGGGAGAGGATCACCAGGACGACGGCGATTACCAGCGCCAATTCGTTGTGGCCGAATATCCGGGCGTACGCCTCGTCGAACATCACCACCGGCTGGTCGGCGTTGGCCGTGCCGACCCGGGGCACCGCGTACCCGGTGAGCAGCAGCCCGGCCAGGAACGCGAAAATGAAGATGAACGTGAACCCGCTGCCGCCGAAGACGACGGAGAACCACCAGCTACGCTTGTTCGCGGGGGTCCGGTCCGGCATGAACCGCAGGTAGTCCCCCTGCTCGCCTGCCTGGGCGCCGCCCGATAGCTGGGCCGCGGCGACCGCGAACAGGCCGATGACCGACAGGCCAGTGAAGCTGCCCGACGGGTGCAGTTGCGCGACGTCGTGGAACGATCCGGGCGCGACGAGCACGGCGATGATGCCCGCGAAGAGCAGTGCCATCCACAGCGGCTGGGTCCATGCCTGGAACTTGGCCGTGAAGCGCATTCCGTAGACCACGAGCGGAATGATGGCGATGCTGACGATAACGTAGCTAATGCGAATTGGCACATGTGTCAGCGCCGTTACCGCCTGGGCCATGATGGAGCCCTCGAAGGCGAGATAGATGAGCGTGAAGGTCGCGTATACCAGTGACGTGATCGTTGATCCGAGATAGCCGAAACCGGCACCTCTGGTCAGGAGGTCGATGTCGATGTTCTTGTCCGCGATGTGAAACGCGATCGGCAGTCCGATGATGAAGATGATGACGCCGGAGACAAGGAATCCGCCGAGCGCGTTCGGGAATCCGAACCCGAGGGCGAAGCTCCCTGCCAGGGAGTAGCCTGCCATGGCGGCTAGGCTGCCGATCGCCGTGATCCATACCTGCCGCGGGCGCCATTGCCTGAATTCGCTGGGTGTGTAGCGGAGGGAGTAATCCTCCTTGGCCGGGTCGTCCGCAAGTCGCATTTCGCTTGTCTGTTCCTTTCGTGCCTGAAGTTGTGCGGGAGTTATCAGGCTAGGAATCTGCGATCTCGCGAATGTTAATTATGTGTCGATGCCTCGTTGCGCCGGTTCACGGTGCATCGCACCCCGTCGTGCGCCGCCGTGACCACGAGGAACGGCCAGAGAAAGCGGACGTTACGCCACCCGCCAATTGTGTTTACGCAAAAGAAATATCGGCTTTATATTTTCGTGTCATGCATGAAGACCCTGGCGCCCGCGCGGGGCAGGCGTCGCTAGTGCGCGACCTGCTCCGTGAGTACCTGCTGCGGGACGGGCCCCGGCCCGGCGAGCGGCTGCCGTACGAGCATGACCTAGTCCGGGAGCTCGGCTGCAGCCGCAACGTGCTGCGTGAGGCGCTCGCGCTGCTCGCCCACGACGGGCTCATCCGGCGGGAGCGCGGCCGCGGCACCCACGTCGTGACGACCGGCCCGGCGATCAGCATTGACGAGGGTCTCGACTTGCGGGCGGCCATGGGCCAGGAGATCGTGTCGACGGCTGCGCAGGGGGCGGTCACCTACCAGGTGCTGCGGACGGGGATACTGCGGTCGCCGGCGCTGCTCGCCGGGCTCCTCGGCGTCGAGCCGGGCGCGCCGCTTGTTCACGTGGAGCGGCTGGTCCTGGCCGGCGGG
>Ga0210389_10000236_pt1 | contig 56509 bp, 57 predicted proteins | sample IncBWH28OmetaG_FD_160127 | JGI IMG/M metagenome (GOLD analysis project Ga0210389, IMG submission 160127) | Forest soil microbial communities from Barre Woods Harvard Forest LTER site, Petersham, Massachusetts, United States - Inc-BW-H-28-O ... | reverse complement strand
AAACGAAAAACAACGCAATATCGATTGGAAGTTCACACGCCAGGACGCAGATAAAAAACTATCAAGACATTATGTTGCATAACTAAATAATCAACACACTAGTATTGTGTTGAGTATCGAAAAAATCCAATACAATTTTAGTTGTGATTGTTTTATTTCAGCAAAAAATGATAAAGACTATCCTAATAAAGGTGATAGAGGCGTCGCGCAGGAATATGACTTTGTTCAATTTGGAATCCTGAACAATTTTCAACCAATTTATTTTGAAGTCTACGATGTAAATACACATTATTATTTTCAATACGATGGACTTAAAATCTACAACGACCTGACATATTCACAATATGTAGGACTCTATAATTAAATTTATCAGTATGAAAAAATTATTCTTTTGTATCTCAATTTCATTATCTCACTTAACTGCCCAGTTGCATCAAAAAATAGCTGTTCCGGAAGTCAAAGAAAGCAAGATTATAGACTCTGTTCTAAATATTAATCTCCCAAAGCCAATTCCGAGTAATTCCTGTGTCGTACTTGAAGTTCATCGTATTGGCTATATGTATGACCTGTATGTTGATTTCATTAAGACCAATTTATCAATTATTAATCTTTATAAACATGACTTAAAAAACAACTTGCGATATTTTAGATATAAGGGATATTTAATATTTGTAACGGGGCCTAATGACCCTTATAATTTCTTTGTTGATAAATTAAAAACCACTGATTTTTATTTTGAAAATTCCTTCAATGATGGGCGGCGTAATGACACTGACGCTAAAAATGAAAATTACCTTGAAATGTACGATTATCAAAATGGGCGTTTTGAAACAATACTACACCCATTGCACTAAGCTCCCGATTGGGAGGTTTATTGGCGTTGACCTGTCGCGCTATGGCATTATTCCCGGTAGTGGTATTTCTCAGATCGATACCTTGAAATATACCTATAGCGGCACCAACGCCAACCAGCTGCTGAAAGTGACCGACGGGACAGATGCCGCGCATACAGGCAACGGTTTCCGTAACATCACCGGAAGCAGCACGAATTATACTTACGACGGCAATGGTAATTTATCAGCCGATGCATTTAAAGGCATTACTAAAATCACTTACGATGTATTAAACCGCACGGATAGCATAAAAATATCATCGTCGCAATATATCACCTACACTTATGATGCAGATGGCGCCCTGCTGCGCAAAAAGGCATATTTAAGCGGCGCCGTGCAAACTACGACCGATTATATCGATGGTTTTGTGTATATTACCGTAACGACGGGCACGGCAGCTTTAAGCTACTTCCCGATGCCCGAAGGGCGGGTACTGGACAGCGCCGGAAATTTTACCCAGGAGTTTATAATGACCGACCAGCAGGGCAATGCGCGGGTGGCTTTCCGCAATGTTGGCGGCATAGCAAAAGTATTCCAGGAAAATAGTTATTATGGTACGGGGTTAATTTTGCCAAATTCTCCTGTTTCAACACCAACCGTGGCCAATAAAAAACTGTATAACGGCGGCAGTGAGTGGCAGAACGATAGCCCGGTGGGCAGCACCAATCCTTACAACCTGCCGGATTATTACGAAACCGCTAACCGCAATTACGATGCAACGATAGGAAGGTTTATCGGCGTTGACCCGATGGCGGAAAGCGCGGAGAGTATGACGGGCTACCAATATGGAGGGTGTAACCCGATCATTGCAAATGACCCGGACGGGGCTTTACTTAATATTAACAGGCAGAATAGTGTGCCACCCATGGCAGAAGGGCCAACTCCGAATGAGTTTGATTATGAAAATCTAGAAGTAGGAGGCGGAACAAATGTGGGATCCTCCTACGGTGATGCGACCGGTGCAACCGGATCTAATGGAATTGGATTATATTACTCAGACCCTGGGGCATATTGGAATGCATATTACGAAAGTGGCGGGACCTTTGGTGGGCCAAGTATATACCATGCCAGCAGTGGGCCTGGTGACCCTGCAACAGGTATGTCACTTGCTCAAATGAGTCTTACTGTTTATGGGCGTACGACAACGGCCGATGTTCTCGCGCCTTACCGGGGCCAGGAGGTTTGGTTTTCGGGTGATGGGAGGCTTATAAGCGCGCATCAACTGGCTCCCGGCGATTGGTATGCCATTATCGCTAACCAATTAGGCGTCAGTAGCATGAGTAGAGGTATTTCTGAAGACCAATTGATAGATTTAATATTGAGCCAACCTGCGAAAACTGCCGATAATGGGGATGATGGGAACGATGGAACATCATATTCCGTTACTGTCGATTGGGGCACTGGCGCTACTACAATAGCGCATTATACAGCCGAGGGTGTTAAGATTTCTGATGTCGCCTTAACGGCTACGGGCGTTGTAAAAATTGGCGGTGAACTTCGAAATATTAACTGGGCGGGTGAAGGAACTTTCGATATGGTTACTGATATAACTGGAACTGCGTCTATTGTAATCAATGGTGCTGATGCCTATAACCAGTTTAGTAATGGAAATTGGAAAATGGGAGCTTGGGATACACTAAAAGCTGGTGCTACACTCGGATTTCTTATATTTGGCGGTGAAGAAGCAACCCTTGCATTTAGAGGGGCAGAATTACTATGGAATGTCGGAACTACAGTTATAGACGAAAGTAACGGTAACCAATAAAGTTATGAGAGTATTGGATTTTTTTATGTTTTATATAACGACATTATATAAAAACAAACGAAGAGGAAGTTTATTTTGGAGTGGGCCTGTGAGGAGATCCATTTTTGTTGTCGGATTTACATTTACAATGTTATTATTTTCAACTCTTGAAATCATATTTTTCATTATTGCTGGTATAAATATCATGGATTTCCGTTTTATAGTAATCGTAATAGTTATTGCAGCAGTTTTAATAATGCAATTATTGAGATATATTTATATTATAAAAAAACGATATGAATATATCAATTCAGCTCAATATAAGGCTTTTACATTAAACGCAATGCTTGGAGTTATAATTTGCACTGTGACTTCGTTTTTGTCTCTTTTACTATTGTTTGGAACAGCACTATCCATTCATGCATTTTTGAAAAATCATAGTAATTAGGGTAGGGTAATGTTCCAATTTTGTTTATATTTTATAATTCGGTAGTGTTCCACAATGGCGGCAGCGAGTGGCAAAATGATAGCCCATCGGATACCTATAACCTGCCGGATTATTACGAAACACCCAAACCTCGCGCGAGTATGCAGCGTGGGGCTGTGCGGCGGCGTACTCGTGCGCCGCTGACAGGTAGCCTGTTTTGCCGGTCGGCTGCTTTTCTTGATACTGCAATAAACCATTAACTTTAGATGATGTACAAAAGGCACAGTTTGCTGCCTGTCAGCAGGGCGGGCTCAAATAAGCATCTGGCGCCTGATGATACTTTCCTTTGTTTCAATTTAACAAATCAACCACCTGTTTAAACCCTTTCCCCGTTTCGCTGTCATATAGCCGAATACGCCCGGTACTTGTATGTAGATCAGATGATCAACGGCATTTAGGCAACAACGCGATACAACCGCGCTGCAATTATATTTTTAGCCGACATAATTTTTTGAAAATAAGCTGAAAATATATTAACTTAGCATACCCCACCGTTACATCAAAATCACAGTTTAATTTACGGTTTTGCCATTTTCTGTTTCAATTAATCATTATTATCATGAGATCATTTTTTACTGCATTATTTATTCTTGCTTTTTTTAGTATAAGCTATGCCCAAAACCCGGTTGTTGACGAGCGGCCGGAAGCCAAAATTTATGTTATTGACACCCAGTCGGGGCAGGAAATGCTGGCGATGAGCGATTTGGCGGTGCTGTTTAAAAATGCGCTGCTCGACCTGGTAAAGGCTACCCGCAGGTCAAACGCCATACTGCGCGGCGCGGTTCCGCAAAGTGAAGGCCGCGTTTATACAGTTACCCAAATGGGCGTGGAAACCAATATCAACGGCTACCAGGTATCGCTGGACTACCCGGCAAACGACCCTAACCAGGCGGCCAATGTTTACACTTTTGCCTACCACGTTGACGATAATACGCTTTATTTTTACGACACCAAAAGCCAGCAATGGATGCTGGAGCGGATATTCCCTGATAATACATTTAACCTGCGAAAGACGGCTGCATACGCCCAAAAGTTTAATGTAGAACTGGCTAACATTGCCGGCGCCCAGAACGGACAGGCGGGAGTGGGCCCATCCGTTGACCTTAACGCCCCGGTAGACGCGGATGTTGTGGCTGACACCGCACCGCCCGCCATGCCTGATTATGACCAACCCGAATGCCCCACCGACGGCTATTTATGGCAGCCGGGTTACTGGGCCTACAGCCCTTATCGTACTAATTATTACTGGGTGCCGGGAGCATGGATAGCCCCGCCTTCGCCCGGCGTATTGTGGACACCGCCTTATTGGGGATACGAAGGATCGCGTTATGTTTTCCATGTTGGGTATTGGGGCGATCACGTAGGTTTTTACGGAGGAATTAACTATGGTTATGGCTATGGCGGCCGCGGTTATTACGGCGGCGAGTGGCGCGGTGGCCGGTTTAATTACAATACGGCGGTGGTGCACGTTAATACAACGGTGGTGCACAATACTTATGTAAATAGGACCGTGATTAATAATGTAACCGTAAACAACCACAACAGTTTTAACGGCCGGGGCGGTGTTGAAGCAGCGCCTACGTCGGAAGAAGTATCAGCATCGCGTGAGCATCATCTGAAACCTACCGCCGAGCAAAACGGCAACCAGCTGGCCGCCAGGGGAAATCCCAATCAGTTTCATAGCACCAACCCCGGGAGCAAGCCGGTTTTTGCCAGCCCAAAAGTAATGCCTTACCATCCGCAAAACAATCCGGGCATTAGAGGCGGTAATAACATGAGGCAGCCGATAACGCCGGTTAAACCACAGGGGCAGCCGGCTGAACCAGCAGGCCTGGCGGGCAACCCTACCAAACCGCAGGGGCAGCCAATTAATCCGGTTAAGCCACAGGGACAGCCAACTAACCCGGCCAAACCAGATGGCCTGCCGGGGGGCGCCAACAAGCCACAGGTGCAGCCAACCAATCCTGTTAAACCGCAGGGTCAGCCAACCAATCCGGCCAAACCAGAGGGATTATCGGGCGGCACGACCAAGCCACAGGCACAGCCGGCAACCCCTGTAAAACCCCATGTACAACCGGCCAATCCGAACAAGCCGCAAGGGCTATCAACAACACCTGGCAACACAACACCTGCGGCCAAACCGGTAAAGCCAAAGCCAAAGGCTTTGCCGCCGGCAGCATTAAAGCCCCCGCCGCCTGCACAACCGGCAAAACAGTAATTTATAAACAACAATGCAAAACAAAGCGCCCGGACAATCCTGCCAGGGCGCTTTATTTTTATCGCTGTTTTAAACTTATTTTTGGATTATCCCTTCGGCAAGCACCACCACTTTGTTGTGCGATGCTTCTACAACGCCGCCTTTTATAAAGTAAACGTCTTCTTTAGCGTTAGGGCCGTGGCGAACGATCACTTTGCCGTCCTCCAGCGTAGAGATGATCGGCGCGTGGTTATTTAATATTTCAAAAAACCCCATCGTGCCTGGAAGGTTCACCGAAACGGCTTCACCTTCGTAAACGGTTTTATCGGGAGTGAGTATCTCTAATGTCATGTTATTGATGTGCAAATGTGTCCCGCACGTGCGGGATGCAAATGTGCAGATGATTTTGATGGGTGAATGCCATTATGTGCTTTTCATTTGCACACCTGCACATCCACTTATCTGCACATCTACCCGTTCGCTTCCGCCAACAGTTTTTTACCTTTTTCTATCGCTTCTTCGATGCTGCCAACCAGGTTGAACGCTGCTTCAGGATATTCATCCACTTCGCCGTCCATAATCATGTTGAAGCCTTTAATGGTATCCTTAATATCAACCAATACGCCTTTTAAGCCGGTAAACTGCTCGGCAACGTGGAATGGCTGCGAAAGGAAACGCTGTACACGGCGTGCGCGCGCCACCACCAACTTATCTTCTTCACTTAACTCGTCCATACCCAGGATGGCGATGATATCCTGCAGCTCCTTATAACGCTGCAAAGTTTCTTTTACGCGCTGAGCGGTATTGTAATGCTCATCACCCAAAATAATCGGGCTAAGGATACGCGAGGTAGAATCCAGCGGGTCAACTGCAGGATAAATACCCAGCTCGGCAATCTTACGTGATAATACGGTAGTAGCATCAAGGTGGGCAAATGTTGTTGCCGGTGCAGGGTCGGTCAAGTCATCCGCAGGTACGTAAACGGCCTGTACCGAGGTGATCGAACCGCGTTTGGTTGAAGTGATACGTTCCTGCATGCCACCCATTTCAGTTGCCAGCGTTGGCTGGTAACCTACCGCCGAAGGCATACGGCCAAGCAGCGCCGATACTTCGGAACCTGCCTGTGTAAAGCGGAAAATGTTATCGATAAAGAATAATATATCGCGGCCCTTGCCTTCGGCATCGCCATCACGGAAATATTCAGCAATGGTTAAACCTGAAAGGGCCACACGTGCACGTGCGCCGGGAGGCTCGTTCATCTGGCCAAATACGAAAGTAGCTTTTGAATCTTTCAAAGCTTCCTCGTCAACTTTGGAAAGGTCCCAGCCGCCTTTTTCCATCGAATGCATAAACTCATCGCCATATTTTATAATGCCCGATTCAAGCATTTCGCGCAAAAGGTCATTCCCTTCACGGGTACGCTCGCCTACACCGGCAAATACCGATAAACCGGCGTACGCTTTCGCGATGTTATTGATCAGTTCCTGGATCAATACGGTTTTACCAACACCGGCGCCACCGAATAACCCGATCTTACCACCCTTGCTGTAAGGCTCTAATAAGTCGATTACCTTGATGCCTGTAAAAAGCACTTCGGTTTCGGTTGAAAGGTCCTCAAAACGGGGAGCGCTTGCGTGGATAGGGCGGCCTTTTGAATTGTCGAGGTCTCTAATGCCGTCGATAGCGGCGCCAACCACGTTAAATACACGGCCTTTGATGTCTTCGCCAACCGGCATTTTGATAGCCGACTCCAGGTCAAGCACATCCATTCCGCGCAGTAAGCCGTCAGTCGAGTCCATCGCGATGGCGCGAACGCGATCTTCGCCAAGGTGCTGCTGAACTTCTAAAACAACCTTTTGGCCGTTATCTTTGGTAACTTCCAATGCATCATAAATTTTTGGTAGATGCGCATCGTTTGCGAAGCTTACGTCGACTACCGGACCGATGATCCGTGATATTTTTCCAATGTTGGGCATATTATAACCTGGTAATTTAAAGTATTTTCATGGAAACAAAGGGTATTGCAAAATCACCCGCCATTTCGAGGCGCAAAGATAAGAGTTATAAGCAAATATTAAAATAGGCGGGGAAGAATTTTTGGGAACTATCGCTAACGTAGTTTGGCGTTAACATTTCAATAGGTTTTTTTAATCTTGATTACTATTACATTAAAACAAGTAAATTATTTTAATGTAATAAGTATATTTGCATTGGACATTAAAAATTAACATATGGAAATTACAGCATTAACAATATCCGCTGCAATTGGAGTTATATCTGCCGCTGTTGCCATTTGGACAATTATCGTACTTTTTATAAAAGTACGAAACTCGAAAAATGTTACGATTACTAAAAGCACAGGAGAAACTATTACATTTTCAAAAAAATATAATAGAGAGGAAAGTAAAAAATTATTAGAGTTTATGAAATGAGCAATACGTCGCCCGGCGATATTGTTTCAAGAAATTCAAAAGCCACCTTACTTACCACATTTACAGCAGTATTAGAAGCAATAGCACAACAAATCAGGGACGATGACTATAAAAAGATAGCGATCCCGCTGGCTCCATTTGTTGCTCTTATACTAATCATGGTCTTCAAAACAATTTACAAGCGTTATAAGTGCAATAGCCTCATCAAAGTGCATAAAACCTGGATCGTAACGCTTGAAAATGAATCTAAAAATCCAACCACGACGCAATCGCGAAAAAAGGAAATTTCAAAAGAGATCACAAGTTATGAAGCAGAGATAAAAAAACTGCAAAAGGAAGCCATAGAATTGGAGTTTAATTAAAGGCCCTTTTTTACGGAAGAAGAAATTTTTGGGGTGATTTTGTCCATGTTCTATGGACCATAGTCCATGGCAAAAAAGGCCCCCTGTCTCTTCACTATGGTCCATGGACTATCGACCATGGACTTCATTAAAACGCTAAGACGATTTTCCCGATATGCCCGCTGCTTTCCATCAGCCGGTGTGCGTCCGCAGCCTTTTGGGCCGGGAAAACTTTATTAACTACCGATTTTATTTTGCCCGATGCCAGTAGCGGCCAAATGGTTTCTTCCAGGTTTTTGGCGATGGTGGCTTTAAATACCGTATCTCTCGACCGCAGCGTAGATCCGGTAATAGTAAGCCTCTTGGTCATTACCAGCGATAGGTCTACTTGTACATCCTTTCCCATCATCATATTGATCATTACCAGGCGGCCATCGTTGGCCAGCGAACGAATATTGTTTTGAACATAATCTCCGCCAACCATATCTAAGATCACATCCACGCCTTTGCCGCTGGTTATGTTGCTGATCACATCCGCAAAGCTTTCTTTTTTATAATTGATGGCCTTTGCAGCGCCGAGGTCTTCGCAAAAACGGCATTTTTCATCAGATCCGGCAGTAATATAAACGGTAGCGCCCAATGCCTTTGCCATTTGAATAGCTGCCACGCCGATGCCGCTTGATCCGCCATGTACCAGCAGGGTTTCCCCGGCCTTTAGCCGGCCCCTGTCAAACAAGTTACTCCAAACGGTAAAAAAGGTTTCGGGCAGGGATGCCGCTTCAACAAAAGTCAGGTTTTCCGGAACCGGCAGGCATTGCCCGGCAGGCGCCGCACAATATTCGGCATAACCGCCGCCGGTAACCAGGGCGCATACCCTATCGCCCGTTTTCCAGCGGGTAACATTGGAGCCCGTTTCAATAATAGTTCCCGCTATTTCCAGCCCCGGTATATCCGGCGAAGCGCCGGGCGGCGGCGGGTAATGGCCCTTGCGCTGGGAAACATCAGGGCGGTTGACGCCCGCGGCAGCAACTTTTACGAGTACCTCGCCGGCAGTGTATTGTGGCATTGGCCGCTCTTCCATTTGCAAAACTTCCGGCCCGCCTGGTTGGGTGATGACTATCGCTTTCATACGCATGCTGATTTCGGAACAACCCGTTGTCCTGGTTTATGTTTTCCTGAACTCACCGGCTTGCCTGTTTTGCCAGCTCCAATGTGTGCCCAAACATTAAGGTGTCTCCCTGCCATCCCTGGTGTCCGGGGATAACAAATTTTATATCTTTAAACTGTGCTTTAACTTTTTCAATTGAAAAAGGCCAGGCTTTGAGGTTGGCATCGGCCAGGTTGCCGATATCAGTTGCGTCAAGGCTTTTTATAAAACAGCCACCAAACAACACGTTACTTTGCGGGAGCCATATTACAATATTGTCTTTTGTATGTCCTTCTCCAGGGTAGTAAGCTTGTAGAATAACATTATCAACATTAAACGTCGTATCGCCTGTAAAGGTAAATTCCGGTTGCTTTTCTCCTCTTTGCTTAGCCAGTTGTTTGGTTAGCACGCTGCTGTATGTTTTAATACCCTTTTTCTTAAGTACATCTACGCCACCAGTGCGGTCCGCATGAAAATGCGTGGAGATGCACAACAAAATTTTCTTATGGTACCTTGACCATAACGTATCTATTAACTGGGATGTTTCCGCTTCGCCCCAGGGCGTATCAATAAGGATGACTCCTGTTCGTGTGATGATATACATATCATTTGCCGGAAAAACAGAGCCATCGTCCAAAATGCCATATGAAGTACAAACGTAGATGTTCCCCGTAAGATGCGTTGTCCTGATTTTTAATACTTTATTTTGCCCAAAGGCGGCAACTGAGTAAATAAGAAGGAAGAGATATATAAAACGCTTCATGTCTCCAAAAATACTGGATTACCCGTTAAACTTAACTGATCCGGCTATTTTGGTTGAAACTATTTTCTCCAGAAATAATTCAGAAAAGACTTTTTTCTTTGGACGATTACTATTTTAACTCGTGTATATGGTAAAGAGGCCCCTGTTAGTAATTACCCTAATGATTTTAGGCTGTAATATCACCTTTGCACAATGGCTGCTCAATTTTGGCTCTGCATCAACGCTCCAACCCGGACAAGTTGCTTTTATTAGCGGAACCGGGTCCCAACTCACTTTTATTCAAAACCCGTCGTCCGCTAATTTCACGCCATTCCTGGCGCATGCCGGCATACGGGTTGGGTTGTTTCAAAATGTCGATATTGGTTACCGGCTATGTACAGTCGCACTGCCCTACTCCAGCGTGGGCCCTTCTTTAGGCGCGGCAACCGACCTGAAAATTAGATTGACGCCTGCAAACGCGCCGTGGCAGTTCAGTGTAATTGGCGGCGGAGGCCTTTCTTTTGTCACCGTGCTGGATAAATCAAAAACCGCATGGTCGCCGGGCGCGGCGCTGGTGTTAACGCGAAGTCTTTCGGCCAATACATCTATTACTTTAAATGGGCGCTATACCGAGACGTATATCGTAACCGCGGTTGGCGGCGGGAGCCAGAACTATGTGAAGGCAATCGGTGGTTCGATTGGCCTTACGCACAACATGAGCGAGGTACTGGCTATAGCCCCCGAATTCGGCCTATTTGATCTGCAGGGAAAGATCACCAGCACCAGCGCGAATGGAATTGGTGCACAAGTTGGCGTTGTTTTAAAAGTCAATCTGAACAAGGCATTACAAAAATGACATGGTTTGCCTTTCGCATTCATCGTCCGCCACGGCTTTAGCGGCGGCGGATTCACTCACTCCTCAAACTATCCACCGGATTCGCCGATGCCGCTTTAAATGATTGAAAGCTAATCGTAACAAACGCAATTAAAATGGCGCCAACAGCCGTCACTGCCAAAAACCACCAGTGGATACCGTCCCGATAAGCAAAGCCCTGCAGCCATTTTTGCATGGCTAACCACGCCAGCGGCGATGCGATCAAAATGGCTATCAAAATGAGTTTTATAAAATCTTTTGAAAGCATGGCCATCAGCCCGGCTACGTTCGCACCTAATACTTTTCTGATGCCTATTTCCCGCGTGCGCTGTTCGGCGGCATAAGCGGCCAGGCCGAATAATCCCAGGCAGGCAATGATAATAGCCAACGTGGTGAAGATGACAAATAGCTTTCCCATCCGTTGTTCATTGCTGTATAGTGCATTAAAATCCTCGTCCATAAACGAATATTCAAACTGCTCATTTGGCGCCTGGCTCCTCCAGGTTTCTTTAATGCGGGCCATCAATGCGGGCAAGTTAGTGGTGCTTACCCTGACACTTAAACTGGCGTGCCAGTCGTCTGCCATCTGCATAACTAAGGGGCCTATATTATCCCTCAGCGAAGTGAAATTGAAATCTTTTACCACACCGATAACATGATACTTTTTTGAAAGTATTTGGTTTAACGGATCTTTCGTATAACCGAACATTCCTGCGGCCGTCTCGTTAATGATCACCGCGGCGGTGTCGGTTGCAAACTCTCTCGAAAAATCGCGGCCTTTTACCAGTTTCATGCCCATCGTTTGCAAATAGTCTTCATCAACCGGCCAAAATGCGGTAAAAATGTCCTTGCCTTTATCATTTGATATTAGATTATTAAGCGCGCCGCTGTTGGTCGGTAAAAAGCTTGTCAACGTGGCGTCAACAACATCGGGCAATTGCTTAATTTCACGTTTGAGGATTTTCGGATCACCTATGGCCGTCATGTTTTTTACAATCAGCACCTGGTTGCGGTTATAGCCGATGTCCTTATTTTGCATGTAGTTAAGCTGATTGTAAATGACAAATGTGCCGATGATGAGAAAAATAGAAATAGCGAACTGGAAAACAACTAAAAAGCCCCTGAGCGCGCCGCCTTTTAAGCCTGCCGACAATTTTCCCTTCAAAACGGTTATCGGCTGAAAAGCAGAAAGAAAAAAAGCCGGGTACGAACCCGCCAGTACCCCGACCACGATAATAATGACCAATAACGCCGGCAATAACCAGGTAAAAGTTTGCATGGTTATAGCCAGCTGTTTGCTCGAAACCTGGTTGAACAAAGGAAGCAGCGCCCAGGCCGCCAATACCGCTATTATCGCGGCGGCAAGTGTTAACATAATGGACTCTGAAAGGAACTGGGCGATCAGATATTTACGGGACGAGCCTAATACTTTTCGCACACCTACCTCGCGCGCGCGGTTAGCAGAGCGTGCCGTTGAAAGGTTCATGAAATTAACACAGGCCAATAGCAGGATAAACAGGGCAATGGCTGAAAAAATATAAATGTATTGTACATTGCCACCTGCCCCAAGCTGCCATTGCAGGTTTGAATGCAGGTGAATATCCTTCAACGGCATTAAATTAAGCCTCAAATAATTTCCGTGCCTGGCAAATTGTTCATATTTAAAACTGGGTAACCCATCCAGGCGCCGTCGCATAAACCCGTCCAGTTTGGCCTCGAAGCGTTTACCGCCGGCGCCGGGCCTCAGCAATATATATGTCCAAAAACCACCGATGCTGTTCCAGCTATTATCGGTTTTTTGCGACATTGACATTAAAAAGTTGGCACGGAAGTGCGATTGTGATGGCATGTCACGCATCACCCCGGTTATTTTATAGGTACTGCTATCGGTAACCAAAAAAAGCGTACGCCCGACGACATTGGTCCTGTTAAAGTATTTTTTTGCCTCTGATTCTGAAATTACGATCGAATTGGGCTCCGCTAAGGCCGTTTTAGGGTCGCCGTAAAGCATGGGCATGGTAAAAATCCCAAAGACACCCGGATCGCAATAAAAGGTGGTGTTGTCTTCGTCTTCACGTATAATTTCATTGCCTTTTTTAAAGCGGATATTCAAGGCGCCCGATATGCGTGCTGACCGTTCAACCTCCGGAAACTCCCGTGCCAGGGCAGCGGCAACCGGTTTGGCAGTTGTTCCAAAATGGGTTAGGACACCATTGTATTTCAGATCGGTATTCACCCGGTATATCCGCTCGTATTTGGTATTGTACCTGTCATAGCTCAATTCATCAAAAACGTAAAATACGATAAGCAGGCAGGTCGCGAGGCCCAACGCCAGCCCAAATACGTTTATAAAGGTGAAACCTTTGTTTTTTAAAAGGCTGCGAAGGGCGGTTTTGATGAAATTTTTGATCATAGCTGTGAAACGATTCATAAAGTTATAACTAATTGCTTAGTTAATAAAATACTAAAACGCAATATTTATGTATAATTATGATATTGTACTCGTGATTTTCCGATTATCCTATCAAAATATTACATTTGTACATGGATATTAATCAGGCAATACGCACTTATGCCGGTCAGCCCTTAACACATCAGTTGTTAATGTCGCTGTTAAAGGGGTACAAAAGCCCAAATGATAAGATTCATGCCATGCTTAATGAGGGAATATTAACTCCGATAAAAAAAGGCTTGTACATCGCCGGCCCTGTATTAAAAATCAACAAGCCAGAGCCCTTTTTAATAGCCAACCACCTGTTGGGGCCAAGTTATATTTCTTTGGATTCTGCGCTTTCTTACTACGGCCTCATTCCTGAGCGTGTTTATGAAATTTCGTCCGTAACCCCAAAAGCCCGGCGAAAATTTACAACTACTATGGGTGTTTTCAGCTATACCCATCTCACTTTGCCCTGGTATTCGTTTGGTATAAGGCAGTTAAAATTGAGTGATGAGCATTATGTATTGATAGCCTCGCCCGAAAAAGCCTTGTTTGATAAAGTGATCACTACTTCAGGCGTAATACTGCGAAGTATAAAAAGTGCGGAAAGCTATTTAGTTGAAAACCTTCGGATGGATGAAGAAGATCTGAAAAATTTTAATACCGCCGCTATGTCGTCATGGTTAAACGATGCGCAGAAAAAAGATAGTTTATCGCTCATTATTAAATACATTGAAAGCTTATGCTGAAAGAATGGCTCGGTGAATACAAGCCCGGAAACAGGGAAGACGCTGTACAGGCCTTGCGCGAGATCATGCAGGAAATTGCCCTGGCAGGCCTCCAGCGTGCCGGTTTTTTTGAAAAGGCTGCATTTTACGGTGGAACCGCCCTGAGAATATTTTATGGACTGGATCGTTTTTCGGAGGACCTGGATTTTTCATTATTGACGATAAACCCTGAATTTTCATTGGATAGATACCTTGAAGCCGTACAAATTGAATTTGAGTCGTTGGGGATGAAGGTTTCCATAAAGGAGAAGCAGAAAACGAAGGAAAGCAGCATTCAGTCGGCATTTTTAAAATCAGAAACCATTTGGAAGGAATTGATACTTGAAAATGTAATCCCGCAAAGCGGACTTGATCAAATTGCAAATATCAAAATTAAACTGGAAGTTGATACCAAACCGCCCTCGGGTTTTGAGACCGACGAAAAACTATTGCTGAAGCCATTTTCATTTTATGTAAAATGTTTTTCCATTTCCGACCTGTTTGCCGGCAAAATGCATGCCTTGCTGTTCCGTAAATGGGGAAATAATGTAAAGGGGCGCGATTGGTACGATATGGAGTGGTATATTAAAAAAGGCGTGGCGCTAAACTTAAATCATTTTTTATTACGGGCGAGGGACAGCGGCGATTGGAGTAAAGAGAAAATAACGGAAAAAGAGTTTCGCGAATTGCTGCAAACCAAAATTGCAGCCGTTAATATTGATCGGGTTAAAGCAGATATTGTTCGTTTTATACCCAACCCAAGGGCAATTGAAAGATGGTCGCCGGAGTATTTCCATGATCTCGTTGGCCACCTTAAAGTTGCTGATTAAGGTCATTTTAAATTCTTTTATTGAAAGCCAGCGTAATGTAAAAAATCAGGCAGCGTGAAGGCCGTAGGTTTATTTACTTTTTCTTTGCAGAAAACACGAGTAACATGTCCTTACAACCCGGCCAACCCGCACCCCAGTTCACTTTAGTATCTACTGAAAAGCAACCTGTTTCGCTATCAGATTTTAAAGGAAAGAAGGTCATCCTGCACTTTTTCCCCTTTGCTTTTACGGGCACCTGTACTACGCAGCTATGTACAATGCGTGATAATTTCGGTTATTACGATGGAATGAACGCCGTTATCCTCGGCATTTCCGTTGATTCGCCGCATACCCTTTTAAGGTTTAAGCAGGAATACAATTACCAGTTTGAGCTGCTTTCGGATTTTAACAAAGAAGCATCACCCGCCTATGACGCATTTTACGAAGTATTCCATTTAGGCTTAAAGGGCGTATCAAAAAGGGCTGCTTTTGTGATAGACGAGGAACAAAATATTATCTACGCGGAGGTGCTCGAATCGGCTAAGGATCTGCCCGATTTTAACGCCATAGCCGAAGCCGTCAAGTAATTTTGAAAAATATTATAGCGGATTGAAAGGAAATCTTATCTTTGCAGTCCGTTTTTAACAGCACTTGTAGCTCAATTGGATAGAGCACCTGACTACGGATCAGGAGGTTAGGGGTTCGACTCCCTTCAAGTGCACATAGTCAGTGGTCATTAGTCATTGGCAAAATTCAACTAATGACCAATGACTAAAAAAGCCTTTCAGTATAGTACCGAAAGGCTTTAAATTTGTTCAGCCTATGCTAAATCTGGTTTTATTTGGCCCTCCGGGAGCGGGAAAAGGCACACAGTCGCAAAAATTGATCGAGAAATATGGATTGATCCATCTTTCTACCGGTGATTTGCTGCGCGGGGAAATTTCACAGGGCACCGAACTTGGTTTAGAGGCAAAAAAGCTAATGGATCAGGGAATTCTGGTTCCCGATGAGGTGGTCATTGGGATGATCAGTCACAAGCTGGATGCCAATAAAGATGCTAAAGGGTTTATTTTTGACGGTTTTCCGCGTACGGTTGCACAGGCTGAGGCGTTGGATCGATTGCTGGAAAGCAAAAATGCGCCAATATCGGGAATGATCGCACTTGAGGTACACGATAAGGAATTAGAGTACCGTTTATTATTGCGCGGAAAAGATTCAGGGCGTCCGGACGATGCTAATCCCGAGGTGATCCGCAAACGCATTAATGAATACAACGATAAGACTGCGCCCGTAGCTGGTTTCTACAAAAACCAGGATAAATTTAAAAGTATCAACGGCATTGGCACGGTTGACGAAATATTTGATGCCGTTTGCAGGCTACTTGATTCATGGTTGGCTAACCAATAGTTCTCGTATAAAACAATAGCTCATTTACTTTATTGTATTTTTAACTTTCAGGCTTCACTGATAGTTAAATGGATGGACTTTTCCGGCTTTCCCCTAAAAATAAATCCGAAATCGTAAATCGTAATTCCGAAATCAAAATGTCTCAAGGTTCAAACTTCGTCGATTATGTAAAGATTTGCTGCCGTTCAGGCCATGGCGGCGCTGGGTCGTCACATTTGCACCGCGACAAGTTCACCTCAAAGGGCGGCCCTGATGGCGGCGACGGCGGCCGTGGCGGGCATGTGATATTAAAAGGCAATGCCCAGCTTTGGACGCTGCTGCACTTAAAATTCCGCAAGCATGTCATTTCGGGAGATGGCGAACCGGGCGGCAGCACGCTAAAGTCCGGTAAAACGGGTAAAGACGAGATACTGGAAGTGCCGCTGGGCACCATTGCAAAAAATTCGGAAAGCGGCGAAACCTTATTCGAGATAACACAAGACGGCGAGACAAGAATATTAACCGAAGGTGGCCGCGGCGGGCTGGGCAACTGGCATTTTAAAACGCCTACCCTGCAAACCCCGCGTTTTGCACAGCCCGGCGAAGATGGCAAAGAAGAATGGAATGTTTTAGAGTTAAAGGTGCTTGCTGATGTCGGTTTAGTAGGTTTCCCTAATGCCGGGAAATCAACTTTGCTTTCAGTAGTTTCCGCAGCGAAACCCGAAATAGCCGACTATGCTTTTACCACCCTGGTGCCCAACCTGGGTATTGTTGCCTATCGCGGCAGCAAATCATTTATAATGGCTGACATACCCGGGATAATTGAAGGCGCCTCGCAGGGGAAAGGTTTAGGATTCCGGTTTTTACGGCATATCGAGCGCAATTCGGTACTGTTATTTATGATACCGGCAGATACTACCCGGACTATTAAGGAAGAATACAGCATATTGCTGCACGAGCTAAAAGAATACAATCCCGAGTTAATGCACAAGCCGCGGGTACTGGCGATTACCAAATCGGATATGCTGGATGATGAGCTGCAGGCTGAAATGAAAAAGGAACTCCCTGCGGGTGTTCCTTCAGTGTTTATCTCTTCAGTCGCTCAGAAAAACCTGGATGAATTGAAGGATATGTTATGGCGGGAGATCAATTTTGGGAAGAGTTGATTAAGTTGGATTAAGTTGGTGGAACCCCGTTAACTCAATCTAACTTAGTCAACTTAATCCAACCTAATCAACTTACCTCTTCCTATCCGCCACATACAAAACATAGTCCTTGTCCAGCATGGATACATTCCAGCCGGCATAGTTGGGGAAGTTTTTCATTACCAGCTTTTCTTTTGGACCGTTATAAGTTTCAGGCAATATGATGTATAATGGGCCGCCAAAGCCATCATATTCGTAATCGTCCGTATTAATTTTTAGCGAGTCGGATATTGGCGGTAAGCTCAGGTAACGGTTATGCTGCAACTCCAGCCCAATATCATTGCCGATAAACACAAAGGTGATGCCTCTTTTTTCACGGTCAAGTTTCAGTACCTGGTTCAATGCAGTTTGGTCGATATTGGGTTGTGCAATTCCTGTGACACCCCTTGCAAGCTTGTGGTTTATTCTATAACCGTTTACCAGGTAAGAAAAACTGTAGGCTGCAATCCATAAGAAAATCAACCCAAATGCTATTTTATATCCGGTTTTGAGCCGGGCGGCCAGGTAAATAACGCCCGGCGTGATCAACAGCCCGATCACACGGAAATGCCTGGCCTCCATCGAGATGTTTAACTGGCGCAGGTACGAAACGCCAAAAAACAGGGTGGCCGCGGCATAAAAAACGATCACAAATAAACGGTAGCTGCTGTTTGGTATGCGACGGACAATAACCCAAACCAATGCGACACTTAGCAAAGCTGCTGCTATCAAAATAATTAACACCCATTGCTGGCTGAACATAGGTTTCCCAAAGTGATCTACCAGGCCATTCAACATGTCGTCGAGTGAAAAGCCCGACAGGATAGGCGATGCAAGCGGATAGGTAAACGTTTCGGCAGTTAAACTCAGTCCCTTTGCCCCGCTTATGGGGCTGTCGCCTTTCGCGATGAACGAAAGGTAGATCACCGCAATTGCTATGGCTGCGGGCACACCAACCCAAAAAGCATTTTTAACCCAGACTGCCAATTCTCCTTTGCTTTCCCCCAGCCGTACCCATAAACAAAATAATCCCGCTCCGTACATCCATAAAAATGACGACTTCAAAAAGAAACCGGCAAAACCGGCAAACGCTACAAATAAAAACAGCTTCCAATCGGCGCGGTTCAGCGCAACGCAGCCGTACAGAAACCATCCCTCAAAAGCAAAAAGCAATATTTCGCCGCCTGAGTAATAAACATGCGGCACCATAAACACCACCTGACTGACGATGAACAGCAAACTAAGCGATGCGATGCCTGCGGAAAAACCAATCTTTCTGAAAAAATAAAAAAAGCCCGCCAGGCCCAAAAATTCAGCCAATATCGTCGCAATCACAATGCCATGGGCAAGGTTAAGGCCGGTGATCAGCTGAAAGAAATAAGGCACCAGGTATTGCCCCGGCGACCACCAGGTTAAAAACTGGGTGTAGTTTTGAGAAATATCGCCCTGGTCGGGGCTCACCAGGTTGTTAAACCCGGAGCCATGCTGCATACTTTGCAGCACCTGGAAACCTTGCGACGGGTCGATAAATAATGCCGGCGGGATAAAAAATAACACGATACCCATTATCAGCACGAGTACGCCGGTTAGTACAAGAATAATTTGGGCTAAACTGCTTTTTTTGAATGTCATTAGTAACAGATCTCTAAAAGTAAATGCGGATCATGCGGAAAAGAACTTATTCTACTACCCTATCCCGGATTTTAACAGCCGGATTGCCCTGGTAAATACTGTATGGTTCAAGATCCCTGGTGGCCACCGAGCCGGTGGTTAAAACCGCATGTGTGTGCACCGTTATTCCGGGATTTACAACGGCGCAAGCGCCTATCCAGGCGCCGTCTTCGAGTGTAAAGCCTTGTACGATCAGGTCAAAAGTTGGTTTTTTATAGTTGTGATTGCCGGTAAGCAACACGGCTCCCTGTGATAGGCAAACATGACTACCGATGGTAACCGGCAGCAGGCAATCTATCCACACATTTTCGCCTATCCAGGTATCATCGCCAACAGTTAGGTGCCACGCATATTTTATGTTTACGCCGGGTTTAATGGTAACACCCTTGCCAACCTTTGCGCCGAATAAACGCAGCAAAAAACATCTGAAAGTATTCGACGGCAACAAACTGGTTTTAAAAAAAACAGCATTAATATAATACCATAAAAATCGTTTGAGGGCGCTGCCACCGGGATGAAAAGGATGATTATTATAGGTTGAAAGATCAGTTTTACGCATTGTTTGAAATTGGCGCATCGTCATGCTTAACCCAAAAATACAATACTATGGCGATTACCAGGTACAGCACCATATTAAAAATCGTATGGTGATCAATTATATGATAATTACGTTTGTCCCAAAAAATTGCCAGTAAAACAAACCTCAGCATGTTTAAAAACTCAATGCCTATAATGCCACCGGCCAAAAAAATTAGTTTTGACCTCCATTTCCCGGGATAAGCCAGCACAAACGCGGCAAAGAAGCTGATGACGCCCAACCCCAGGCAGGAGTAAACTACCTGCAGGGTTCCATGCCCGGCCACCAGCAGGTCATAATCATTGGTTATAGCCGCAAACCCGAGCAGGTTTAGTGTTGCTGCGCTTGATTTGAGCAGGATAATGCGGAGACCGGCGATATAATTCAAATGGCCGGCCAAAAATGACGAATAATGATGCCCCGGCTGGGTCAACCCGAAAAACATAATATTGAAGTAATAAAACAAGGCGAAAAGTATGATAAAAACAATCGCAAATTTTAGCGGGCTGCCTGTCTTTTTTGCGGGTGTTTTATTGGCGCTCAGCTGCTGCAATATTTCGTCGATCTTCACATCAACGATCAGCCGGAACCAGAAGCCCTGTAAAAAATGAAATATTACGCCGGTACGGCCGTCCAATACGCCCAACTGAAAAATCATCCGGTAAGTAAAATACAGCATAGGGCGCGCATAGCGCGGCAACCGCCACCACAACTGCTTCAGCCAGGCCGTACGTTCGTCGGGCGAGCCCCAAAAACGTGGTTTAAGCGTTTGCTGCCGCAGCAGTAGCATGCGCTCAACTTCTTCGTGCGCAACCAGGTCGCTGTAACGGTTATGCTTGGCGATCCAAAAGCTGATTTGATTTTCTTTCAGGTTCTCTTCCAGCAGGAAGCCATCTTTCCAGATAATGATTTTACCGGGGACGATGAACCGATGGTCCATGTTTTCGTTCAAATCGGAATATCCAATCCCGTATCGGAACATTTTCAATAAATAAAAAGGAAAGTACCCCCCATGTTTTAGCCACCTGCCTTTAAAGAAATTCTTGCGGTTAAAATAGATGCCACTGACATCGGCGTGATCCTCGCCGGTAAATTCAGCAAGCTGTTTTTTTAATTCAGGCGTTACCGTCTGATCGGCATCCAGGCAGATCACCCAGGGTGTTTCAATTTTAAAGTTTTTTAGCGCAAAATCCCATTGTTTCGGATGGTTTTCAAACGGATGCTGCAAAGTGGTTGCGCCTGCTTTCTCCGCAATTTGCACGGTGTTATCCGTACTGCCCGAATCCAAAACAAAGATTGGCGCACCAAGGTCCAAAATAGAATTAAGCAGGCGTGGAAGATGTATCTCCTCGTTATAAGTGATGATGATAAATGAGAACAGCCGGTTCAAGATAACTTAGCTTTGATCATCATTGATTTCCAGAAATAGGGGATGCGCCCGCAGCCCGCAAACGAAATAACTTCAAACCCCGAGTTGTTGAGCGCCCGGGTCAATGTCTTTCTCGACCACAATTTGATATGCCCACCCAGCCATAACGGGTTCATGTGGCGGTCCCATTTATTGAAGATACTAAGTGTCAGATTTTTTAGGTAGCCATGATACGGCGTGGTTATGATCAATTCGCCCCCCGGCTTCAATTGGTTTTTGCAAAAGCCGATAAAAGCCTCCGGGTTGTACAGGTGTTCAATCACTTCGGTGGAGATAATGGTGTCGAACGGGACTTTTTGCAATTCCACCGGTAAAGTTTCTACAGAAAGGTCCTGGACAAAAAAACGGTCGGCGTGGTTTTTTTTTGCAATTTCAATTCCCTTTTCGGATGCATCGGTGCCGTATGCATTATAACCCTTATTCAGCAGGTAGTTTACCAGGTAGCCATTGCCACAGCCAAGGTCGAGGATATATTGGTTTTTTATTTTATCAAGCAAGCCGACTAACTCATCCAGCTGATAGCTCATATTGTGCGTAGGCGCGTCGCTATGGTATCCGTAATCCTTATAATCAGCCATTTAATATATTTGTATACAGGTCAATATATTTTCCAACCAAATTCACCTCATTAAAGTCTTCATAAATAATATCAGGCGCCGTTGCCTGTATCGTTTTCAATTCTGCCCGGCGATTTAAGACGATGTCGTTTATGGCCATGCCTATTGCCGCCGCGTCGGTTTTGCAGGTCCAGCCCAGGTTGTTTTTCTCGACATAGTCCATCAAGCCAACTTCGTTGCTAATCAATACCGGCGTACCAACACTCAAGCTTTCTATCACTGCATTGCCAAAATTTTCATCGTGGGAGGGTAGTACAAAAAGATCATGCACCTGCAGAACATCAAACTTCTCCATGCCTAAAAATCCTTGCCAAACGATTTTCTTATCAACTCCGCATTCAAGGGCTAAAGCTTTAAGTTCAGCAATATAGCTTTCATTGCCATCGCCCGCTACCGTCAATAAATAATCTTTTGTTAAAAGCGGCAGGGCCTTGATCAGCAAGTCGAGGCCTTTTTTTTCTTCTATCCTCGAAAAAAAAATAAGCTTAAAAATTCCGGATGTTTCCCGTTCGGGGTAAAAACGCCGATCCGGTAATTTTACAAAATTTGGCAAAACGGAGATGTTTTTTGGATCAAACAGCGCCTTCACGGCACTGCTTTCCTTCCCGGAAGTGGTATGGATAAAACATTTTTCCAGCATTCGCTTACCAACAAAACGGTGAATAACCCACTTTATGCCGATATTCCTGTTTTGAAATGAGTATGGGCTGAGCGTACCGCGGGGCGACACGATAACAGGGATATTTCTTCTTAATGCAATCGCGCAAGAAAATATCGACACTAAATTCCACCACGCATGAACGTGAACCAGGTCGAAATTTTTGACTTCCTGTTTGAGTTTTTTGAATAACTGCGGCGAGTAATGGGTATGGTCCTTGGTGCGTCTTTCAAAGTAGGTCACTTTTACACCGTCAACGTTTACCGGCTGCCCGGCTGTCACTTTCAACTCCTGCTTCCCGTTAGCTGTCGTGGTATAAACTTCCGTTTCAACACCGGCCCTGGCAAGATTTTCGCTTAACATGGATACAGACATCGTTGGTCCGCCATAGATATATGCCGGCTTGTAGGCAGCGCAAATTTGTAAAACTTTCAAATTTCCTTTAAAATGTTTCGCCCGCGCAATATCCTGAAGATGACCAGCATGCTGGCGTAGCTCCAAAAAACAGTATTGATCAAAAATTCAAAACTCAAACCGCGCCACATTATTTGAAACAAACCGCTAAAGATCAGCGCCGTTCCTAAAATATATCCACCAAATAATTTCTCGGCCTGTACCGAGATCAACTGGGCCGCTGCTCCGTAAAGAAACAGGAACACAAAGATTCCTATGCCCCCAAATGATAAATACGCATCTACCACAAAAGGCGGTTTTGCCGATACGTTAGAATTCCTGTTTACAACGCCGGCATCATACACCCGCTGCATCACCAGGTCTTCGGTTATTGGTTTTGACGGCCACATTATACGTGGAACGATGGCTATTGCTGATTGTTTAACCAGTTGCAGCCCATAGTAGTCGATATTAGCCGGGGTGGACTTTATATAGGTGGTAAACATGTCAATTTCACTCAGCCTGTAAGCCAAAAAACCCCAATTGCTGTTGTCGGGATTAGATTGATCGAGCGCCGCATCAAAGGCCAATTGTGATGCGTCCTGGGCATCGACATCTTCCGACCAGGCATTTTCCCTAAAAATCTGGTTGTACGTGGGTAAAAAGATAAACAAAAGCACCATGAACGGGCCGAACGTGATTGCTACCAGCTTTTTATAATTAGGATATAAAAAAATACCCAATACAAGGGTGCTTATGATTATAGGTTCTTTAAAACCGGAGATTAATGCCTGGTAAAAATTAAAGGCATATAGTATAACGCAGATCAATGTATTCCATGGTTTTTTTAAAGGTATTGCAAAAGCAAGCGCCAACGTACCGGCAATAAAGCTTAACGAACTGAATTGGTTATTAAACTGGCTCAATCCGGGAATACGTAAAAACAAAATAGATACCGGCAAGGTGATTAAAGCCAGGTAAAAAAGCAGGTTGGCGATATCTTCCGTCTCGACGTAGTATTTTTTTTTATACTCGTAATTCATAAACACGAGAATACCGGTGACAAAAGAAGCGTGTGCAAGGCAGTAAAACCGTTGGCACGAGACGGTAGATTCAAGTTGCTGCTGATCGACAAGGTAGAAGTTTAGCTTATGAAAATTATCATAACCCAGTACGGTAAGGAAATAAAATATAGAGGTGCACGCCATATATCCGGCAAATATGATCTGCACCAGGAATATCGGACGCATTAACTGTTCAGCTACGGTTCTGTCGTCAGGAATGGGACGCACCCATCCGGTCAGCGTGATAGCAAAAATAAAAAACGAACCAAGCCACGCAATGAAATAGGACAAGACAGTATCTGATTGAAATAATAATGACAAACCCCAGGGTAGGAATAGCACGATGAAACGCTCTATGGAGATGGCTTTACTCATTGTTTATAGCTGCATGCAAAATAAATTACCCCCTTTTATTTCGTTTGCATTTTTTATCAATTCGCACCCAACGGAAGTAATCTGGTAAAGGTGGTAGTTCATCCCTTTTAAAAAATCGAAGCACTCGCCAATGTCCTGTCCGTTTGCATTCCAGTAATTATTGTCGTATTCAAAAATTATACGTGGCCGATGTTTCTTAATCGTTTTTTCCAACCCCTTTATCACCTGGAACTCAAAACCTTCAACATCTATTTTTATCAATTCCAGGTGCTGAAGCGCCTGAATTTCGGTCAGCTGATCTGCCACTTTTATCACTATCTGCTGAGCTGTTGTCCCTGCGTTTTTATGTTGAAGGCTGAAAGTGCCCTGGTTCCAGTTATTCTCGTTAATACTATAGGTGATTTCATCGGCAGCATCTGATAATGCAAACGGAAACAGGGTGACATTTTCGAATTTATTTAGCGCAACGTTTCTTTTAAATTTATTTTGCAAATGGAGTAATGGCTCAAATGAAAAAACACGGCCGGCGCCGGTTACACTTTGCGCCATTCTGATACTTTGCAGGCCAATGTTTGCGCCTATGTCTATCGCGTTATCTCCTGGTTTTAGCGATATCCTGATGAGTTTATTAATTTCCTCCTCGTAAGTTCCAACACTTAGTAAAGTCCATTCAATATAATTGTCGGCAGTGGTAAAAATCGCAAGGTCTTCGCCGTTTAGCCAGGTAATGCCGTTTTTAAGTGCCGCTATCGTATCCGCAGATGGTTTTAGCCAGTTCGAAAGTCTTTCTTTGCCCGGCAGGTTCCAATTCCGTGTAAAGTCTAGTTTAATCCTGTCTTTTCTTTTCATTCAGCATTTGCTTTCAATAGCTATAGCAATATTAACAAAATTCCAGTCTTCAATTAGTTTCAATGAATTACTGCCGTACATTTTTAGTTTTTCGGGCGATTGCGTTAGCTCATCAAGCTTTTTTGACAGATCATCGCTATCTCCGCTGACAAATGTTGCACCATTGTAGTTTTCCTTCACCAGGTCTACAGCACAACCAACCTTATCGGCCGCTAAAATTGCCCTACCGCAGGCCATCGCCTCATTTATGGCAAGTCCCCATGTTTCACCGGGGCCCTTGGACGGCAAGCAAAACAAGTCGGCAGCCTGGTAAACTACTGGCATGTAACTTTGATTACAGGCGTCCATAAAATGGATATCGGCGCTATTTTGTGCACTCCGTTTTAATTCGACTTCCAGGGGGCCGTTTCCTACAAATAACAGGTGACAGTTACTTTTTTTTTGCTGCAGGAAAGCTGTTAACAGCAGTCCGGGATCTTTCTTCTCTTCAAACTTCCCGGCAAAAACAATTAGCAGAGCGTTGTCGGTTATCCCAATCTCATCCCGCAGCGTTTTGGCTTCATTATGCCGGTCCACACTAAACCTGGCATTGTCAATTGCGTGGGGCGCAAAGGACAGCTGGGTCTCCTTTAAGCCGAATTTTTTAAAATAGGCTTTATTATTTGTGCCGGTATAAAAAGCACGATCCACATGGCTGTAAACCCATTTTAAAAGGATAGCTCTAAGAACAGACTTCACACTTTTCCGTTCGTCTAATAAAGTAGAGTCCCCCCTGAAATAAACCGGCACCTTATTTTTAAAATACCGCATTGCCTTGAGGTGGCTGTTATAAGCCCATCCAAAAAAAAGGACAGCATCCGGACTAAATTGTTTCACTTGCTTAATGAGTCCGGGATTAATAATTCCTTTAAAATGATGCGAACCGGGATCGGCCGATGTATTTGTAACCCATTCAAATGGATAGCCTTCCGTTAGCGGAATATCCCAATTAATAGTTTTATTAAACCCCGGGTCAAACTTGTTTACCGAACTTTCGCCCCAGGTATAAAACACTTTAATGCTGATGACCCCGCGTTGGTGCAATAATTGAAATATGGGGGCGTAATACTGAATAGGATGCGTGGTAACGATGGCTAACCTTTGCATGTCAAATTAATCGGCCCATAATTTTTGTTGCTTTTGCATCCTTTAAGCGTTGCGTGATAAAAGAAGTATCCCGGCAATAGATCGTATTAGCGCTGCCAAAAGTCGGTATTTCAGTCAATAAGCGGGTAAAAGGGTCGTAATTAAAAGGCAGAAAATTTTCAGATAGCAGCAAATTATGGACATCGGTTTCGTTGTAGCCATAACGTGCTCCGCTTCCGTTCAACTCAATAATAATTGCATTAAGTTCCGTCGAGGCAACGGTGTGCCGCATTCCTTTTAAAACCTCCGTTTCAAATCCTTCTACGTCAATTTTAATTAGCACGGGCTTTGCGTCCTTAAATAACGAGTCAATAGTAATGACCGGGACGCTTGTTACATTGGTATTATTAACGTCTTCCTCCGAAATAACGTGGTTGGTAGTATCTTCATTGGATGAAAAGGTAAGTACGCCTTTTTCGGAACCTGCCCCCGCGTTGATCAACGTAACTTTATCAGTCAGCTTGTTCAGATCGATGTTTCGACGTAAAAGATCAAAAGTGGATGCAACAGGTTCAATGGCATAACTTTCTGCCCCGCAAACCCCTGAAGCCAGCAGCGTATAGGATCCAACATTGGCGCCTATGTCGAAAAAAATATCGCCGGGCCTTAAAAAATGCAGCAAGAAACCCATGTCATTAAACTCATGCAGCCCGGTATAAATGTTTCCTGTAATACCTGTTAAACCCTTGCGGGCATAAAACTTAACTGGCGACACGAATGGTTTAATTAGGAGCTTTGATGGTGAAAGACCGCTTTGTAATTGCCACAGCAAAAAACGAAACAACGCTTTAACAGGATGTTTGCCGCCTAATGGATGAGTAAAAATAAACCCCAGTGTCCGCTTAATTTTTTCCATTAATTACCGTATCAAAAAGCTTGCATTGCAGTAAAGTCATTTGCTGCGCCGAATATTTTTTAATAGCAGCTGCGTTATATTGCTGTGCTGGTAAATGCCCGTCAACTAAATCGTCGAAAAATTCAATAAGCTGACTTTGCGTAACATCGTCATAATTGTACACCTGTTTTACACCATATTCCCGCAGGATATCTATAACAGAACTTGCTTTATTGAAAACAGCGAGCATTGGCTTTTGCGTTAACAAACAGGGATATATTTTTGAGGCCGTGTATTTTGAGTCGTCAGAACCGGGAATAAAAAGCGCATCGGCTTGCTGAAGCGTTGTCAGGGTATGATAATAACTGATCCTGTCGGTTATTTCGATTACATAATCCTCAATCCCATATTCCTTTGCAAGCGGCATTATAGTTTGCTGGCCCTTACCAGCGGGTGCATAGCTGGTGCCGATAAAATAAAACCGCAGCTTTTTTAATTTTTCGGGTTGCTGTTTCAGCCCGTCCTGCATTGCTTTAAAAACCACACCTACGGCTTTATGCATATCCGCGCCGCCGCGGCCAACATACGCAATATTGGTGTGGCCGGCGTCAAGCAGCGGCTTAAAATCCTGCGCATTTGCTGCTGCGATTTTAAGGTCCGGCCCGAAAGCCCCAAAAGTTATCGTTGCCGCGGGAATATTTTTTATTTGCGGGTACCGGCCCTTCAAATCGGCAATGTAGCTTTCTGAAACGCTTATCAAACCATCCACATGTTTCATCGCTTTCGGTTCAAGGTATTTATTTAAGCGATAGGACAACCAATACTTTGCGGGCTGCTGATCCTTCGGTTTATCTACATAATAATCGGAATGCCAGGGGTCCTGCATATCGATTATGTAAGGGATATTGAACCGCTTTTTCCAATAGGCGCCTAAAATACAAACCGGGAATTGCGTAGTCGAAAAATAAATCAGGTCGTACTTCCCATTTTTTAAAAGCTCATTAACTTTTTGCCTGTAAAACCATAAGGAGCGCAGCGCGATGCTGCCCAGCCCTAATTTTGAAGTATAGCTTTTATTTAAGGCTTTAACTTTGTGTATGACCGTCTCACTGGGGACGGTTTGTAAAAGCAATTCATCTTTTGCCAGATCCGAATATTTTTCGTCAACGGTAACTACGTCTGCCTCCCAACCGAAATGCTTAAAATAAGGCAGGCTCATTCTCACCCTCTGCATGTCCGCGGCGTTAGTAGGAGGAAAGTATGGCGAAATGATAAGCACTTTTTTCAAATAGATTGCTGTAATGTTTGCTTAACCACATTTAAAAACTTTACACTTTCAATTTCCCAATTTAGCTTTTTTCGGGCCAGGGCCAACGCGGCGACCCTTGATTCCATTAAGGCTTCCCTGTTGCAATGAAAATAGGTTAATATTTCCGATAATGCCCGGCTGTCGCCTTTTTTATAAACTTTGCCTATGGTGGGGTACTGCTGCATAAAGGCTTGCTGGGCGCTTGTGTCACTCGCAATTACAGCCAGCCCCGCCTGCATATAGGTGAATATCTTGTTGGTAAGGCACAAATCCCGGTTCACAGGCACGCCGGTTTCAGTAGCTAATCCGATATCAAAGTTGCCCGCAAAGTCAATAACCTTTTCGGGGTGAATTGGGGAATGTATAAATATATTAATTTGTTTATCCAGCAGGTATGTTTTGAAAGGGCCGTTGGATAATTCACCTAATAGATGAAGTTCAAAAATGCCCGGGGTGACCGTTTCAAGAGTTTCTATGACTTCTTCTAACCCGCGTCCATGCCCTATCGTTTGCGAAAACCAAAAAAGCCGCAAAGGAGCGGTAGCGTCATTTAACTTTGCCGCAATTTCGGTTTCTTTTGGAAACACGTTCAAGATAGTAAGCGGCGCTTTGTCCGGAAATATCTTACAATATGCCATACCAATCTGGTCGCTGCTTACCGTTAAATAATCTACCTGCGGAATGTATTTGTTTTCGATAAATGATTTTAATTTCACATCAGGATCGGCAATGTTGTCCGATACTTCATAACGGTGCAGGTCTTCAGCGTCAAAACCGCAGGGTTTGTTAAATTTTTTTGCAGCTTTTACTACCGCGGGCAAAGCGCCGAGGTTATGGCCGATATACAGATCAGCTTTATGTTTTTTTGCCTCCGCCTGCAAAAAAAAACTGGCGCGGGCGATTGTCATTTCCGCGAAATAATTAAGCCGCAACTTTTTTACGGCCAGGGCCGACAGTTTAAATATTACCCGGCCTGTAAAATACGTCAACGGGTTTTTATCCGGGCGCCCGCCGGCTCTTATATGGCGCCATTTTTTACCCGGCAGTAATTGTTCATCCATCTGCGTACCCCACCGGTTCCAAAAAGCGTATATTACTAAAACATCGAAACCATTATCGGCCAATGTGTCTGCTTCTTTTACCAGGCGGGGGTTTAATGAGGGTTGACCGGATGAGATGAGAACTATCTTCGTTGAGTTGTTAACTCCACCGTTTGTCTGTTCTGAATGCTGAGGCATTTTTTACAAAAAGAAAATCCGACTGAAATAAGCTTTGGTCTAAAGGCCTGCGCATCAGCGAACAAATGTCGTACACAACAAAGCCCCTGTCGTTCATAAATTGCAGGGTATCGGCAACTAAAGGGCAGTCTTTATAAATATCGATGAAAGAAACTTCGAGTAATACAAATTTTGCAGCCTGTAAAGTAATTTCACCGCCTTTCAATATCTCCAATTCGAAACCCTGTGTATCTATCTTTATAAAGTCCGGCTTTTCGAAAATCGACCCTTTTACCAGGTCGTCCAGCCTGGCGAGCTGCCTTTGCTCAACTTTTGCGTTGGTGGTATTATTTTCACTTAGCACCGAGCTGGCGGTATCATATATATTGAAATTAACCGTCGAGTCATCAGCTCCTAACAATGCAATGCGGTAATCAACATCATTTAGCTGTATTTTTACCTTTTCAAGGATCGCTTTTTTTTCTGATTGCCCTTCAATCATTAAAACGGCACACTCGGGAAAAATGCTTTTAAACTCGGTTGTCCAGCCGCCATTATATGCACCGATATCAATACATGTCAGGGGCTTGAAACCTAAATCACGTATCCTTTTAAAAGCGGCAACCTGGCCCGGGACGCCAAGCCGTTCTCGTAGTTCGCTCTTTAATTTTGAAGGTATTAGCGCTTTAATCACTGCTTTTAACATCATTTAAAAAGCTGAAGATATTTACCGGTTATTTCTTTAACATCATAATTTTTCATCGCGTTTTCCCTGCAAATGGCACGATCGATGGTACATACCATCTCAACAGCTTTTATCATTTCGTGGACGTTGGTAACTACTATTCCGTTTTTATCATTCACAATTTCACTTACCGAACCCCGCTTAAATGCAATTACCGGCGTCCCGCAGGCCATGGCCTCAATCATTACTATCCCAAAAGGCTCATCCCATTCAATCGGGAACAGCAATGCCTTTGCCTGTCTTAAATATTCGTTCTTTTGGGTATCATTTAAAGCACCAATATACTGTATTTGTACATCGTCTATTTGCGGTTCAATTTCGGTTTTAAAATAATTGTAATTGTCGGTGGTGTGTGATATATTACCGGCAATAATCAATTTATTATTAGTTGCCCTGGCAACATTTATGGCAGTATGAACGCCTTTTACGCTATCCAGCCGACCTAGAAACATTAACGGAGCAGCGTTGGATACCTGTTTATTTAGTTGGTATTTCGAAAAATCAATGGCGTTGTATACCGTTTCCCATTTACCAGCTACGTTACCGGTAGACACACAATAATCACTGCATGCTGTAAACACCAGGTTCCGGTTCGGCAAGCGGCTTACCATGCTTATTCCGGCGGCAGCAACAGGCCTGCCGTAGGTCATTATCTTTTTTACCGGACAATTTAGAACAGGCAGCAAATATATTAAACGTCCAAAATTATGAACCAGGTCGAAATTTTTGCGGTTCTTCCATAAAAATTTCCATACAAATGCTATTTCTCTGATTTTTTGACCTTTTGAACGTTCCAGGTCATTTTTTCCGAATGTTACAGTTGTTCCGCTGCAGTGGGAGTCGGGGCCTGCGAGTAAGGTAACATGGTGGCCCAGTGTTGCATACTCTTCTGCAAAAAGGTAAACCAGCCGTTCATGTCCGCCGTATAATTCCGGGGGTACCGATATTCCGGGATCCATGATAAGCAATATCCTCATTTATAAACGCTATGAATAATGTCCATCATTCTTTGGGCGCTTTTTTTTAGCGTAATATTTTCCAAAATGTAAGCCCTGGGATTAAAACTTTTGGTTTTTACCTTGTTCCAAAAAGCATCGAATGAATTTTCAAATTCTTGAATATCTTTAAATGACATTCCGCACCGTTCGTCAAAAAAGGGAATGGACGTTGCTTTAACTACCGGGGATCCCCATATAAAACGGTTAGGATCTAGCCAATAACCCTGGTCCCAGGCAAAAACCGGGACACCCATTGATAAAGCTTCACAGCATGCAAAACCCTGGCTTTCATGCTCGCATAAAAATATCATCGCCTTGCATTCCTTTAATAATGTAAAATATTCCGCAGTGCTGTAATTTCCATAAATAATCTCGGTATAACTAAAGCCGCCCCTGGCAAGTGCATTGAGTATCGGTGTCCGTATAATTGCGTCGGTGTCTTCTTTATCCCACATTATTTTGTTGTAGATCAGGAAATCGATTTTTTTAGGCCCGCCTTTATCCTGATCCCAAAAGTTTGTATCGATACCTGCAGGCCATAGTTCACAATTATCCCGCCCATAATAAGAAGTATAAATATCTCTCGTCCATTCGGAGTGTTGAAGATACTTTGCAACAGGATATTCAGCAAACAAACCGGGCCACTCTGCCGGATGCGTCATTAATCCAATCCCCGCAACTACCGGGTTGGTTTGTTTGTATCCCTGCAAGGCAAACTTCCCGCTTCCCAATATTACTACAGGCTCATTTGGTTTAATATCTTTAAAAGGACGATTTACGCAATAATCTACTTGTAATTCATCCAGCCCTTTACATAGGTTTATAAATACCTTTTCAATGCCGCTTATTTTTCCCCACTTAAATAATTCGCGAAAGAAATTTAAAATATGCTTATCGCCAGGGATCCATTTATAGCCAGGCGGCGGTTTTCTAAAATAAATATGTATGCGGTTCAATTAGTAAAGCTTTGCAAATAGCTGGTTCAACGACCGGCCTATCGAATGATCGTTCAAGGCTCTTTTTTGCCCGTTAATTTTCAACTTTTTCCTTTTTTTTCTATCTGATCTCAATTCATTTACTTTCTCGATAAAATCGTCCTCATTAGTAAATACGGCAATTTCATTCTCCAGGTCGTATAAATTCTCAATCCCTTCTGTATATTCTGTCATATAACAGGAGCCTAACATTGGCGCTTCAATATCTCTGAGCCTCGAATAGGTATCGGGACGCTTTAAAGGAAAGCGGTAAGAAGGATAACGATTAATTCCGAGGGTGATCATGCTTTGAGCCGTTAATTGATTGTATGCTTCAAAATCAATAGAACCGTAAATCTTTGACTTTAAAGCGGGGCTGATAACCGTATTGCCGTTTCGTTGTTTTAATTTTCTGAAATAAGGTACCAGGCCATTGCTCTTTATGAAGCTGTATTGATTTACCATTTTTTTGTTCATTGCAAAACCAATTGACTGCGGCGCGCTCAAAAATAAATCTTCATCCCACCCTTTTCCATAAATAGCCAAAGGTATTTGCGGGTCTTTTTGTACGATACTTTCAAAAAAAAGCAGTCTTTGAACATCTTTTGAACCGATGAAGGAAGCCTGCCGGTTAGTCTCTTCTCTTAAAACCCTGTCGGGCGGGGCGACCCACATTGGCATTGGAAGGTTTAGGTAAGGATAACCGGCCTGTTCAAACATACTGAGTGCCTTATATTCAGGCACCCAATTCAAATCAAATGGTTCAAATTCTGCCGGCGCCTTTTTAAAATATCTAATATTGTCACAAAAAAAATTAACGCAGGGTATGCCCAGGTCTTTTATCTGTTTAATCGCGTCTATGTCGATTTGCAGCGGGTGTAAATAGCTGAGAAACAAGTCAACCCCGGTGTTTTTAAGCCATTTTACGGTTTTTTCCCAGGTTTCCAGCTTCCACCGTTCCTGTTCTTCCCCGGGTTTCGGCACCAGGCCTAAAGCCCAGTCGGCCTCCTTATTTTCTACCCAATTATGCCCGGCTTCCGTGATTCCATTTTTGATATAATACTGCCAAAAGCTATATGCAGGGATGGGATACTGGTGATCTGATTGCAGAAACGAAAGAAAAATTTTCACTTAAATTTTAGGTTTACGAAAGAACGCCGCATCCTCAATATTCGTTCAGTTGTCCTGAACCCTAACTTTTTATAGAAAAATCCAAGAGCTCCTTTTTCAGGTACCTCAAAATTGGGGTTAAGTTCATATACCCATTTTACAACCTCGCCCGCTTCCCGGGGATGATGAATTGATACCCAATGTGCCAAAGGCCACAAAACCGTGCATGCGGCATTTTTTCTTGGCTGGGTAAGCGTACCTTTTTCGTCCAGCGCGCCTAATATCCTTTTATAAATATTCAAATGCTGCCAGTTAGTTACCTGCGATTTCCATCCGCGATAGTTAGCCTGCATTTGATCATCATGCTTTACCCAATAGCCGGCACAGCCTTTAACTAACCAAATTTTGGGTTCAAGCAACCCATATTCCAGCAAAAACATCCGATCTTCTCTCAAGGCAAAATCAGGCCTGCGCGGAACTTTTTTTACCCATTCCGTTTTAAATAGCATCCCTAAAAAATGGCTCCCGTCTCCATTGCCCAATTGGGTTTCCATATAGTCGTTCCACGGTTTAAGTTCTGCTGATTTGATAATTTGTTTGCTTTCTTCAATGTAAAGATCAACCGCAGAATACACAAGTTCAGCCTCTTCAGCCACTGCCGCAGTAAACTGTTTATCGATAATGCCGGCATTTAAAAAATCATCGCTGTCCAAAAACCGGATATACGCTCCACTCGCTGCTGAAACACCTTTGTTTATGGCATAGGTTTGCCCCTGGTTCTCCTGTCGTAAACTAATGATACCTGGCTGGGTTTGCAGCCACTCCGGGGTACCGTCGGTACTGCCGTCATCAACTATTATAATCTCTGTTGTGCATTGGGTATTACGGCAACTGTCGATCGCACGGGGCAAACACCATAACCGATTGTACGTGGGAATTATTACAGATACATCTATTTTCTTCTTTTTTTCTTCCACTAAATCCGTGTTAACATTCAACAGCGCAAAACAACATTATTAATAAAGAAATCAACCATCCTACAGCGGGTTGCGCTACGATACCATGATAAAATGCTTTTTCAATCTTAAAAAAGGCTTTTCGAAATAGGTATACGAGCAATAGGACACCAGGAAGAGTGCGGCAAGATTGATAAAAATATTCCCCGAATATTTAAACGAATGCGCCCATGGCTGATTGACCGTAAATAGCTGTTGCCAGATATATATACTGTATGACAAAATCCCTATTTTGATTAGCACCGGGTTTTTGAGGATCATTGTTAAAAAATTATCTTCACTCAAATTTAATACGATCACAAAGCCTATAAGTAGTGCAAAAATTACCGAAGAAATGTAAGGTGTGTGTATCGGATCGTTCGGAAAATGAATAACACCCGCGATGACCAAAAGGAAAAAGCTTAAATAATAGTTTTTGTTAAACCTTTCGACGTTAATGATCCCTTTAAACAAAAGGATAGAAAATAAAGAGCCTGTTATAATGTATAAAGCACCACGGCTGGTTAGCGCAATAAATGTCATTGTGATAACATGAATTAACCGGTTGGTGTAGAAAATGCCAATATTATGAAAGCCTATGTATTCAATTACCGGTATAATTACCAACAATACCATACATAATTTTATGTATTTATTCGGCCAGAAGGCTAACAGAAATGGCGTAAGGATATAGAATTGTTCTTCTGTAGCAAGTGTCCAAAAATGCCCGGTGTACCAGTCATTTGTTAATGGAATATTTCTGAAAAATGAAAACGACATCAAAAAACTTAAAGCAGGGATGTGTAAATTGAATACCTGATTTAAAATGATCACCACCAACAAGTACAAATAGGCAACGGGTATGATCCTGAGAAAACGTCTGATGTAAAAATTTTTTAAGGAAATGCTTCTGCGGGTCACCTTTTCCTTTAATAATAGCGAGGTGATTAAAAACCCGCTAAGGATAAAAAAGATCTGCACACCAATTGTTCCATCGACATAAACCAGCCAGCGTTCATTTCTTCCAAAGTGTGAGGCAATCACACTTATGATGGCCAAACCGCGCAAGCCATCCAGCGAAGGGAAATAGGGTTTGGCCAGCAGGCCCGGGATGAGTTTGATATCGCCGAATAATTTTGATTTCAGATCCGCTAAATACATCCTCCTGTCTTTTTATTTTAAAGCCGTTCTGATGCTTTGACCTTTCTATAGCCTATTAACCTGTGATAGATCGGCCTTAACATGTTCTTGAATTGTTCCCTGATTCTTGATGAATATTCAATTCGCAGCAAACCAACGAGTTCGGAAAACCAATTCAGGTCTTTGGAGAGCGCCTTTTTTAACCGGTAAACTTCCCGCACGTACGGGTACTTGGACGTATAATAACCCAGGAAGTGTACAATAACCGGAGACACTTTTGTAAAAGGGTACCAAATCTGGTGCCTCGGGTCAGGCGCCGGTGGATTAACCAGCCAACGTTCCCCGCTAACAACGTCTATCTTATAGCCACCGGGGCAGGCTTGCGGGTCGCTCATGATCGTGCCGTCATCAATAACAGGTTTTTGGCCGTGCAGCTGCATAGCAAGCGCCATTATCACTTCGTCGTTAGGACGGTTTCGCAGCCTTACAAAGCCAATCTCGTCGTAACGCTTTTCAATATCGCGGGCCGTTTTGTACACCTGCGCTGCTCTATCTCCTTTTTCCACGTAATATAAACCGCCGTTAAATTTTGGCATATGCGGAATATTGAACTGTTTGCATACGGCCTCCACATCCCCAAACCATTCGCCTTTTGAAATGTATCCGCCAACAACAGAAACCTCATGGCCGCTCAAACGATGAAACAGCGCATCCAGCTTGCCAAATACCAGGCAGTCGCTGTCAATAAAAAGAGTTTGACCCTCATTTACCAATTTGTCGAGGTGCAATTTAGGGGAGAAGCCGGAGCCTAATTCGCCGGGGTTAACAACGACTACCTGAATTTTATCCTTTAGATCTGCCGGAACTAGTTCCGGCAGATCGGTAACTAATTGGAATGTTATTTTGCCGCCGCCATTCCAGAACAGGAATGAGCGGGCCAGGTTTGCCGCCAAATCAACATACAGTTGTTTTCCTGTGCCAATCGTCAGCACATACTGTTTCCCTATTTCAGCCATAGAGCGTCGCGCCAAAAAAGGTGTCGTACCGGCCCGATATAATGTCTTGCAATAACCTCTTGCAACGGTTTGGTTTTTATGTCAAACTGATCTTCGGTTTTAAGCAGGAACTTGTTTTTGTCGAGCGCAATGTTATTGCTTTTCCTGTTTAAAAATGCGAATATGGTTTGCTCGCTAAAATGGTTCGACTGCTGGACGGCTATAGCTAAAAGTTTTTCTAAAATTGACCCGTTTTGCGCTGTTAACGTTTTTACAAGCAGTATCCCGGCGCAAAAATAAGGCAACTCATTAAGCGTTTGCAGCCCCGCTTTTTCAACCAAATGGGTATCATAAGCAGGCTGAAAATCTTCGGACATTGCCAGTTCGAAGCCGTTGAGCTCGATATGCTGCTTAACAATCGCGTACGGGTCTTTGTACCATATCACATCGGTATCGCAATATAAAACCGGCTTGCCGCTATCCAACACCTGCAATATAGCAGCCAGCTTTAAGCCCATTGGGTTTTTTTCGGCAAATGATACGAGCGCTGTTTTTTGATTCTGCCGATGATAGTCGATACAAACGCCGCCGCCTATCACTGTTATATTATCACCGGGAAACCAATTTACCGCCTTTTTGCATTCATCAATATTTAAGTGCAGATCGGTAAATAAAAAAACATGGGGCAATTTTGTGAAACGTTTATAAATGCTTTTTAAGCATACCTGCAGCATGTCTAGCTGGTTGGGGCCACAAATAATAACGACGCTATAGTCGCCGACGCTACTGTGGGGTTTTTGCCCTGGTTTAAATTTAAACCAGGTTAAAATTAATCTGTAAAAAAAAGGCAGCCGGAACGCAAGGCTGTTTTTAATTTTACTTATTCCCATTGAAAAGATGGCCGATGCGGGTATGAAAAAGCTTAAGGCTTGTGATTAAAGGATGCATTAGATTCAGCCTTACTTTTTGATGAAAATTTAGAGTAATTAATCGCTTATTAATGCATAATACTTCCCTGTGATCATACGCGGAAAACCGGATCACCAAAAAATTATTCTCTTTCAGTTTTTTTAAAGCACTCCGCATGCCGTTGTTATATTCTTCGCTAAAATCTAAGAAATCATGAAATTCAACAGGTATTTGCCCGATCCGGCTTAATATCGAACCTGGCAGGGTGTTGATCACATCAACTTCGGTGCCTTCTATGTCAATTTTAACCAGATCGACAGGAAGCGATATTTGTTGGTCATACAAGAATTTCTCCAGGGTAATTGCCGGAACGGTTATCGTGCCGGTGACGCCCCAGTTAGAAGCGATAACGGTTTGCAAACTATTTGCTTCCGGCTCTTCCGACAGGTATAGTTTCGCAAAACCATTTTCTTTGCCAATTGCATAATTAAAAGGATGAATGTTTTCAGCTGGCGGCAATAGCGCAAATAAAGCCGGCGAAGCTTCGATAGCATAACACATGCAATTAAAATGATCGCGCATCCTGGTGTAAAAACCCCCTTTATTGGCGCCGAGGTCAATGATAAGGCTGCGCTTATTTACTGCTTCCACAAATATAAAGTGGCCGCCTATGTTGTAAATTCCAGCTTTATTAATGTTTTTAATAAGCGCTGTATCAAGCCTGCTAAAAAAGCTGCTCAATTTTAATTGTGGCTAAAATGCAAGGTGATCATTAATGTTTAAACTTTCTCAAAGAAGCCTGGTATATCCTGAAAGCAAAATCATAAGCTTCACGCGATGACCATAGCCGACCGCTCAGTGATAGCAATGCCAGCCAAAGTTTAAAAAGCATTCCCGCTTTATTTTTTAAGCTGATTTTTTTTTCGAATCCAAATCCCGAAACGTATTCCTTATCAATTAAACTGGTGTTTTTATCTAATGAGTTTATCATGTGATACTCCCTCGCGGTACTTTCCAATTCGCCGCTGTGATAAACAGTAGCATGGCTGTTTAAAAAATATCTTAAGGTGATCAGGTTGTTTGTTTTTGCGTATTCATTTAAAAAAGTTTCGAAACCCGTTAGTTTGGTGTTGTCATCTTTTTTTGAGAAAACAACATTATCAAAACCTGTTTTGACCGGCGCCGTTTTAAAGAATCCAGGGTTGGCCGAAAAACCATCGGCTGGTATATAATAATTCCCGGCATAGGGTTTATAGCTATCATCCAGGTTGTTTTTTGATAAAATAACCTGCATCACCTCGTCGTGGTTCAAATTCCGCAGGAAATCATCCATTGGCACCTTAACCGGAAATTCCCAATCGTCTTCAAGCCAAAAAAAATACGGGGTACTAATCATTTTAAGCGCTGAAACTATATTGTGGACATAACCCTTTCGGGCAGGAGATTGTACGACAATATCGGGATTTACCAGGTTGATCCCATCAGCCGCAATTTGGCCGTCAATCGCCAGAATGGTTTGGGCGAAAGTGTGTTCGCAAGCATTTTTAAAGGACGCCATTGTTTGCCTCAGCAAATGTTCCCTTCCAGCACAGGTAAAAACCACAAGCGTTATTTTTGCCGGCGAGGGGTCAATATTCTCCATGGGTTGTATTTCGAGTAACCAGGAACTTCATCAGCGTTACAGGGGGGCAGACGCATTAAAAATTATTTTGATAGAATTATCCTGAATAAATTACCTTTTACTTTTATGATGTATAAGCTTAACCGCAAAGGACTCAAAGAGAAAACCGCGAAGGTCGCAAACTGCCTAGCTTTGTGCTCTTTGCGAAATCTTTGCGCCCTTTGTGGTTAAAAATTTAAGCTTTACAGGGCAAACAAGCCTAAAACTTTCAGCGTTAAACTAATTAACTTCATTAATTAAAAATTGGATATATTTTACCGCTTTCCAACCCAAAACTTTCGAAATAAAATGTTTTACGCCGGTTCTATAAGGCTGAAACTTAAAATGAGGCGCCAGGCTTTTCGCTTTATTTTCCGCTTCTTTTGAAAGCGATTTAAAAGCCGGATAAAAACCGTATGCATTTTCCCAATATAAACGGCTTAATACCGTTTTTACAACACCTTCGCTATTACTGCCAAGCAAATGTTGGGCCTTCAAATCAGTTATGGCCAAAATGCTTTTGCAGGCCTCAAGGTTTCTTTGTCCGCTTAAACTCTCTCCCGCAGTAAACTTGCGGTAATAATTGACAGCGCCCGCAGCATAACAAACGCCATTGGAGGCTAATATGGCGCGACAAAAAAATTCTCCGTCGTCATCCGGGCTGCGCATCTCGTTCCAAAAACCTGCTTTATCAATCACCCCACGCGGTGTTAGCCATGCGTTGGGCTGTATCATTCCGCCAAATTCCTGGCCAATAACAGGTCCTCCATAAAGTTTAATCAGGAAATCGACCGGTTCAAAATGGCCATCATTGTACCACTCCGTTATGGGTTCGCATTGAAAGGGGTTTGTGCCATCCTCAAAATGAGCCGTATTGCATACGGCAATGCACCCGTAATTTTTCTCTAATACGGTTACTTGCTTTTCTATTTTGTTTTCGCTTAAAATGTCATCGGCATCCAAAAATTGCACATATGCTCCTTTTGCTTGTTTTAACCCGGTATTGCGGGCAACACTTGCCCCCTGGTTTATCTGTTTTAAAAGTTTAACCTTTTCGCTTTCAAACGTTTTAGCTATTGAAAAACTATTATCCGTGGAGCCGTCGTCGACGATTATTATTTCAATGTTCGGCCAGGTCTGTGCGAGTACTGAATTTATACATGCAGAAAGATAGTTCCCGGCATTGTATAAAGGAATTATTACCGATACCAGGGGCGGGGCTGAACTTTCAGGCTGATCTGCAACCATTAATGCGAAACAGTATTTTTACAGGTATTTTTTATACAGGTTTTGCACAAATCTGAAATAATACGCTAATGCCGACCGGGGCCCGGGTGGGCTGCCATGAACACGTTCAATATTAATGTCGTCTTCTTTCCACTTCGCCGTCCAGTTTGGGTGCGCTGATTTTGTGTTATCGTAATATCTTACCGAGCCGATCGGGAATTTTATATGTTTTTTTGTCAGCCCTTTAACAAGCCGTATCCACAGTTCACCATCAACATTGCAATTCATCTTTTCCCAAACGGGCTGATGAACAGAACTTTTCCAAAAAGCCGAATGAGAAGCGATTAAGCCGCCGAACCTTAAAAAAATATCCCTTACCAAATAACCTTTCCAAAGCACATTGGCAGACCTGTCCCGGTTAACCGTAAAAGAGTCACCATAATAAAACGCCTTTTTCGACTTAATGATTTCGGATGCAAGCACAAAAAAGGCTTTCTCGTTATAAAAATCATCACTATTCAACCAGCCATAATAATCGCCGCTTGCTATGCTGAAACCCATATTGATGGCCTGACCCTGGCCCTTATCTTTTTCACTCTGCCAATAACTTATCCATGGCGAATACTGTTCGAGTATGGCCCGGCTATTATCCGTACTCCCGCCATCCATCACTATCAATTCAAGATTGGGATAGTTCTGCATCAGTACCGAGCGAATGGCTTCTTCAATAAACTCCCCCTGGTTGTATGCCGGTATAACAACCGTGAGCTTTGGCCAATGCCGGGTTGCCTCGTACAACGAACGCTCAACCTCAACAGTCCAGGGCCAGCCGGTTTTGCCGTCCCTTTTGGGAAGTTGATTTAGCAATCCATCGTTCAGATACAAAACCGGCTTTAAAGGCAGGTCCACCTTTTTTGAAATAAAATTATTTTTATGATCGGATAATATCGATGATAGCTCGCCGTATATAGTCGCTCTATAGTTTTTATCTTTCATTTAAGCCAATTTCAACAACAGTGCTTTTAGCTTATCTATATTCACCATTATGTCTGCGCCTTTACCTTTTCTTTTTTGTTTTACTTCATCGCCAACCAGGTATCCGTATTTTAATTTCATATGTTGCGACACGATCCAATAACATGGATTTACCCAATCGGGCGAAAACAAGTCAATAATCACCGCCCCGGGCGGGCAAAATACAATGTTGGTTAATCCGGCGCCATGCGGACCTATAACCATACCGGCAGCCGAAAAAATGGAAGCCTGTTCAGCCACCGACAATTTTTCGGGGTTAATTATCTGAAAGTTCAATGGGGCTAAAAAAGCCAATAGCGCCGATTCATTTATAACGCTCCTTCCCTCAGTCCTTTGTATATACAAGTTGGTGGGCCCGGCATTAGTTCCAATATCATCAGCAAACAACCCTCTCAGGTACTGGCAAGCTTCTAAAGAGGGGCAATTTTCGGGGGAGACAAGCGAAGGAACGATTAACTCTTCCGCTTCAACGTGAAAGTTCCAATGATCGGCTGGCCGGATTACCTGTGTTAACGGGATGCCGGCTTTGCCCAGCGTTTCAGCCTGGAACCGGTTAGGTATACAGTTTATTATGAATTTATCGATTTGGTTAAAAAGCCCGCTTTGCTTTAAAAAAAAAATGCGCGGTAAAATATCGAACATCCAGTGATAATAGACGAAACTGCCCGACGCGGATAATACAGCAACGGCGCCTTTTGTATAAACAGGCTTGATCAATTTAAACTGGTTAAAAATAGAATGCGTTTTATTATCAAACTCCCTTGATACATCCGCAAACAAGTAGCTATCGTTTGTAATAACGGCGCCCTGGTTTCCCCATACGCGCCAGTTTTTTGCTGTGATCACAAATGTTTTATAAAGCGGCGTAAAGCGGGCAGCTGTAAATTTTTTATGACTTTTCCCAATCGTAACCGGCAATGTTCGGTCTGCCCAAACTATATCGTGCTGATATAAAACGCGGTGATTCGCCGATAACTTTTCAAAACTGATTTGACCCGCAGGTAAATTGGCTGATCTTCGATAGCCGGGTGATAGCTTTAAAAAGGCAATTAAAATTCTTTTTATAAAAAACCGGAAAGCGGTCAATTAGGGTAAAATTGTAAAAAGCGCCTTTTTAAAGCGCTGTACAAACCTGTTGCCAATATATTTCTTTTTAAAATAAACTATAAGGTCGCCAAACCTGTCATACTGATGTACGACCCAATAGGCCTCGTTTCGCTCATTTGTTAAATTTCCGTCAGGGCCTTGTTTAAAATTCCTGCAGGCGCCAAGCGTTAATAATAAAGGAAAGGTATTGGGAACAATTATGGCGTCGTTGTTTACTACCGTGTAAACGTATTCGTTGTGAACACCCTGATCAAGGCCCCAGCGCAGATCGGGCCGGAATTTAAACCGCGATTGCATATAGATCAAATAATCCATAATAGGTTTGTAACCGCCGATAACTATCCCGGCGCAACTCACATTTTTGTCGATTATTTTTTCAGTTATCTCATGTCCGTTTGCATATAAACACCAATCATAATTCATCGCCGATGATCTGAATACCTCTGAAGCATCCTCCAAAAAAAAATAAATCTTATTATCTTCAATACCATCAAAAATATTTTTCTGAAATACCACATCCCGGATGTCGGTTAACATGATATTTTCATATTGGCCGGCATTTTCGGTAAGATATTTCAGATAGAAAAGAAAGCGGTAATTGTTTAAAGTTATTGAAGGTGCAATATCCTCAAATACACCATTGTAGCCGTTGATAAAAGGATAGCTGTTTTTAAACTCAACTAATATCGCGCCCTGCTTTTTTAATATTTTTTTAGTGGTTTTAGAAGTAGCCTCCGATATAAAAATTACCAGGTCATCCTGGTACCCGGTTTGTTTTAACGACTTAATAAATGGCTCAACAACCGGGTAATTATATTTATGAAGAATTGTAAGGATTAAGTTTTTTTTGATCACAACGATCTGAATAATTCGCCCGTTTGGCCGGCAATTATATTCCAGTCAAAGTATTTTAATGCTTTATTACGGGAATTAACGGCCATGGCGTTCATTTTAACTTCATCATTATACAGCATGATCAGCGCTTCGCAAAGATCATCCGCATTTCCTTTGCGTCCGAGTATGGCCATGGAACCGTCAAGATATGTTTTTATGGCGGGCAAATCTGTCGAAACAATAGGCAGGCCACATGCCATCGCTTCTAAAATCGCATTGTTGGCAGTGCAATCCTCCAGTGGGAGCAGGCAGCAATCGGCCTGCCGATAGAGGTGCAATAATTCATTTTCGGAAATATCCGCGTGCCATTTAACATTTGGCAGCGACATTATTTCAATAAGGTACGACTCATGTATATCTTTTTTTTCCAGGTAAACCACATCGAAATGGAAGGCCATGGATGTTGCCGAAAGCTTTTTGACCACTTTGGCCAAAGTGGCCATATCCCGTAAATAACGACCTGTAAATATTATCTTAAAGGGCCTGTCAGCCGGCTGTTCACCGGGCGATAATGGTTTGTAAAAATTCGTATCGACACCATGCGGGATACAAATGGATTTACCCTGCATGTGCGCATTAAAATACGCATTATCATATTCGGTAAGCGCGATTACCCTATTTGCTTTGTTATATTTTTTAAATAAGTATTCGTGCGCCTGCCACCACGATACCGGCTGATGATTGGTAATTACTATTGCTGGTTTTTTGCTTTTTTTAAATGCACCGCCCAGCCCAAAATATGGCTCGCCGTAAGCGTAGTGAATTATATCGTATTGTTTTGTCAGCGACCGGGTTAGCAACTTTGACTCCGCTGCAAAAGATTGCGCATTATAGAAACCAGATGCGCCGATAAATTTAGAAGCTGTTGCGAGCATCCGCCCAATGCCGCGGGGATAAATTTTTTTGAAATTGCCGAATACTGAATCAATCGCAAAATCAGCCGGAAAATGATGGTATAGTGCATCGTAACCGCTAACGGCGCTCATGTGATCAAACTGTTCGCGAAGCGCTAATATTTTTACCATTTGTAATACTTACCGGCCTCATTAGCTCTAAAGGGGGCGAAAATGCCGGGAGACTAAGGTATTTATTTATAGCTCGGAATCGGAAGGACCCATATATCAGGTATAGTTTGCTAAAATTCATATGTCAAAATTGGTATCAAAGTCGGCTTCACTGGGCAAGTATTTTGCTAAACCGATAGGAAGTTCATTGTAAGTATAAGTGGCTACGCCAATCGGACGGCTTACATCGCGGAGGGTGTATTCAACTAAGGTACGGTCTTTGTATCGGCAAATAATGATCCCGATGGACGCCTTTTCTTCTTCTCGTCGCAATTGCTCATCTGCCATAGTTAAATAAAATTGCATTTTCCCCATATGTTCGGGTTCAAATTCGACAGTTTTAAGCTCAACAACTATCAAACATCTTAGTATCCGGTGATAAAACAACAAATCAATAAAATATTCTTTTCCATTGAGTTCGAGTTTAATTTGTCTACCTAAAAAAGCGAACATGCCGCCCATTTCATTCAAAAATCTAACGATATTATTTACAATACCATCCTCCAACTGCCTTTCTTTATGTTTTTCCGTAAGTTCTAAAAAATCAAGGTTATAGTTATCCTTTATAGCGAAAATGGCGGTTTCAGTATCGCCGGGAGCTAATACTTGTTCAAAGTTTGTTTGACTGTTCAATATATTTTGATATTCATTAAGTTTCAACTTCTTCTCTAACATGCGTACCGACCATGCGTTTTGTATGCTTTGGCGAAGGTAAAACTCACTTTCGACATTTGTTTTACAATACTCCATAATCAGCACATTAGCACTCCACGTTATTTCTGCAGACAGTGTCTGCAGTTTTGGGCTCCCATTATACCTTTCATAGAATTTCTTCATATTCCACATGTTACGCGCCGAAAAACCACGAACACCAGCAAACTCGGTTTGCAGGTCTTTCGCTAATTTTTCCACTATCCTATCCCCCCAGTGGCCGTTTTGCTCCTTTTCGGTTATTATTTTCCCGATCTCGTAATAAAGGTCGACCAAGTGCTTATTTACTGCTTTGAAACTTTCGTACCTTGCTTTATTTACAGCTTCTACTATTTCGGTTAATGTTAATCGATAGTCGGACGGAGTAGTAATTTTATTCGGCATTATATGACAACGTTATGGCTCCGTGCTATTTCTCGCACCATCGGTGCGCGTTTTTCATTTTTATTATACGTTTCAAAAAAAACCTTCATCCGCCATAAATTACTGCCGGAAAAGCCCTTCATTCCCGGAAACTCTTTTTGAGGATCGTCGGCCAACGTACTTACCACTGATTTTCCCAGCCCGATTGTTCCTGTTTTTCTGGCGATACTTTTACCTATAAACCAGTACCAACCCAGCAATTCTTTATTTACTTCTTTTAGCGCGTGGCAAACCTGTTCTTTTATTTCATCCTGAAATGCACTATAAGCTGCTTTATCAATAGGCCCCATAGTCCAAATTTATCTTTTGAATAAAAGTTTGTGGTTTTGCGTGCCGAATACTGAATCAATCGCAAAATCAGCCGGAAAATGCTGGTATAGCGCATCGTAACCGCTAACATTACTCATGTGATCAAATTTTTCGCGCAGGGCTAATATTCTGACCATTTACCAACTACGGCCGCAAACCGGGTATTACGCAACTGCGATGCGATTACCTTTTTTAAGGCCGGGGACCCGTTTTTAAATATAGCATCGAGCTTCCCGGATAACTTAATAGCCTCGCGGAAGCTTAAACGTCCCTGTATATAATTCAAGTTTTCATAAAACCATCTTTCCAGCATCGGCAATAAACCGCCTTTGCTGCCAAATTTACTTAATACAAAAACAACAAACTGCAGCAAAGCATCGGCTTTTTGATCCTGAAAGCCCTTAGCGGAGCTGATATTTATGCCGCTTGAGCGCCAGTAAACCTTTTCCGTAGCTATAGTATAGATAGGCTTATCACCTGCAAATTGAATCCAGGAAGCGTCATCTGAACAATAGGCCATGGGGAAATTTACAAAGCCGTTATTTTGCTTGAATATATCTTTTCTGAAAATATATTCAACAGCGGCGCTTAATGATTTGGATTGAAGGCGCCGCAATAAAAACTCATACCCGGTTTCGGTTAAGGGATGGGGGTCTTTAACACAAATTACCTGGCCGCCGGCATCAATCATTTCTATATTAAAACGGTAAAGATCGCATTGCGCGCTTGTTGAACGCAAAGCATCAAAAAATGCCTGCGTACATCCCGGCGACATGATATCATCATCAGAAAAAAACCATACCCATTCTTCATTTGCCCGCTCAACACTCCTGTTCCAATGCGCCACAAGATCGGTTTTACCCAAATTGTTGTCAAAGCGGACATATTCAATAGTTATCTGATCAGCGTACTTATCCGCTATGGATTTAATATCATCCCGGCTGCCGTCATCGCAAACATAAACTTTAAAGTTTTTATTGGCCTGTAAGCTAATAGACGATAAAGCGGCATCAAAATATTTGGTTTTATAAGCAGGTATTACAATTGCCAGGCTATTATCAGTCATTTAAAAAGATAAATGCAGGGATACCGGCAATGACCTTAAAAAATTGCCTGGTGTAGTTTTTTACTAATGCCTCTTTTAAAATGGCCTTTGCCATCCTTAGCCTGTTGATGCGGCTTGCTTCCTTTTTATAGTGGTTGGCCCGCTTCCAGTTCATCACATGCTCAAAAAAAACGTCTTTATGAACTGAACTTATGCCCCCTTCGCTAAAATTGGCAATGATCTTATTAACATACCGCTTACGTATGCGGCGGTCGGCAAACCATTTTAAATTGTGCAGCCAATCCGCGTGTGCTTTAAACCGGGTATCAAATAGCCCAGTGCGCCTAAAAATGCTTTTCCTGAAAAATATGGCCTGGTGACAAATATTTTTATTAAAAAGTTTACCAACTGTGAATTCGCCATCATAAACGCCACCGAGCAGGTTACTAAACACATCACCATAGATCACGTCATCGCTTGAAAGGTCGCCTGAAAGCGCCGCTTCAACAACGTCTTTGCTATAAAACGTATCGTCACTGCCCATAAAGTATACCCATTCGCCTTTTGCCAGCTTAATCCCCTTGTTCATGGCATCGTAAATGCCTTTGTCTTTTTCGGAGACATAGCTGATATAGGGGAATGATGCTGCATACCGGGCAGCAATATCCATAGTCCGATCAGTTGATAACCCGTCGATGATAACGACCTCCATATCACTATACGTCTGGCTGACAACGCTGTCCAAACACAGCGCAAGGGTTTTTTCTGAATTAAAGGTCGGGATGATGATGGATAGTAACGGGGCCGTATGTTATTTATTTAGATTGAATTTTTGCGTTTTATAATCGAAGTGAAGTTTATTGTTTTCGGTGGAGCTGTTATTTAATTTCAATTTTTTAAGCAGCCAATTTTTTAGCTTTTGTAAGCGATGTTCAAAGCGCCAAAAGAAGTTTATCGCGCTGATTTGTTTCTGTTCATTTTTGTTTAAAGGGTACCGGTTAAGGATAGTTAATGTTTCGTCAACATATTCTGCATAATTTTCAACCGAGGCCTGCCCCTGCCGGCTTAACCTGAATGAGCCGGTAAATGCATAAATATTATAAAGTTTTTCAAATTGAAAAAACCTGATCCACAGATCGAAATCGCCCGCATGCTTATAGTCAACACTAATACGGCTGCCCGCCTTTTCCCAGAGAGACCGCCGCCAGTATGTTGACTCCTGCTGGATATATTTTTTGCTATTGATATGTTTCTTTTGATAAAAAAAAAGTTTGTCTGCTTCATAAACTTCCGATGCAAAAACTATCCGGTTATTTTCGTCTACCGTGTTGGGTATTCCTTGCAGCCAATTTATTTGATGATAGTCGCCGAAAACCTGGCCAATGGTAAATAATGACCGATTATGAAGCATATCGTCTGAATTGATCCAGCCCATAACTTCCCCGGTACTTTTTGCAAAACCGTTTTGCAAGGCATAATACATGCCCTTATCAGGTTCACTTACCCAATAGCTTAACTTCGATTCGTATTTTTTTATGATATCTACAGATCCATCAGTGCTTCCGCCGTCGATGATAATATATTCAAGATTGGGGTATCCCTGGCCGATCACTGATAATATGGTCTGTTCCAAAAATTTACTATCGTTAAACGAAGGCGTGATAACAGATATTTTAGGAAGATTCGATGACATGTCAGCCATTGTAATAGGACGGATCAATCATAACCATTAGTCTCAAAAACAGGATGTTCTTTTCTGATAAAAAAAGCATCGCATTGCCAAAAAGCACCGTCTTTGGGGCGGTTCATCAGATCGACCATGTTAAACAAACTAAAGCCCAAATTATTCATGTAAGCGCACATTTCCCAAAACAATAAGGAGCTTTCAGCGATCCTAAAGCCATAACATTCAATAATGAACGCCGACACTTCATTAATTATTTGCGCGGAGCCTTCTATTATCGGTACTTCATAGCCATGGGTGTCCAGCTTTATAATATATGGGCCTTTCAGATTAAGTTTTTTTATCTCAAGCTCAATTGAGGTTTGTTTTACCACGCGGATATGTTCGTCGGTATTGACCGCATTGCCCGCAACCCCGCTGCCGTCCAGGTCATTTGAAACAAAAAAGCGTGCTTCGCTATCTGTTTCGCCGGCTGCAAACGGAACAATAAAAATATTATCGTTGCTTGCGGCGAGGTTTTCCAAATCGCCCTTCCTTTCCTCCAGCGGTTCAAATAAAACATATGAGCACGCGGGCCATAGCTCCTTTGCAAGTAAAGTCCAGGTGCCCGCGGCGGCGCCAACATCAACAATGGTTTTTACGGGTATGTTTAAGTTATTCAGGCCAACAAGGCCATTAAACATTTGTTGGTTGCGCCAGGCCGGCGCCACCGCACCCGGTTGCTCTATTTTGGTTAATTTAACACCAAAAAGCTTTAAAAATGACCTTAATAAGCTTTTGATTTTTTAAGGGATAAATGACAGGTCAACACAGCTCCGTCTTTTCGGCAGGCAGTAACAGGTAGTTTTCAACAAACCGCTTTTTACACAACAGATTAAGTTCAACAAGACTTGTAATCCTGTTTAATTCGGGCAGGTAATAAATTTCATACCCAATTGATAGAACAAACTTCATTAAATCATTATTGGTAAGCTGGTATGGCTTAATATTAGTTTGGTTCCATTCCATTAACAGTATGGGGCGGCAGGTAGCTATGCATTCCATTCCTCCTTTTAATGCCAGCAGGTCGGCGCCTTCAATATCAATTTTTATAAAAGATATAACTGGTTTTTGGTGTTCTTTCCAGATAATATCAATTGTAGTACAATCAACTTTTATGGTGTTCACTATATTTACGCGGTTAGTATTTTTCAATCCGTCAAAAGCGCCATTGGCACTTTCCGATAAATGAAAATCTATTATTCCCGGTTTGTCGGCAACGGCTTTATCTATAACTTCCCACCTGTCTTTAAACGGGCTGCTGTTATGCGTTTTATCCAGGTAAGCTAAAGTATTAGGCGATGCCTCAATCGAAATTACATGAAGATCGGGCAAGTTCCACAGCAAGGGTACGGCCATCATGCCAATATTTGCCCCAATATCCAGCAGGGTACTTCCTGGTTTTAAAAATGATTGTATTAAATCCAGGTTATCGCGCTCATAAACGCCGCCCTCGCTCATTGCCCTTTTGAATATCATACTGTCCTTCGGGAAAAACACATCCTGGCCATAATATTTAAAAACACCTTTTTTATTCCGTTGAGGATCCCGGAAATACTTTTTAATTAGCCCTTTAAAGTACGATTTCATTTTTTGAGGCGACAAAATCAAAATTTACCTTTCCCCGAACCGCTGCATCATATTCAAGATGGAAAGCATATTGTTTGCCCGTTTGCGGTTCCACTTTTAGTTTAATAATATCCGTAAAATCCTTTTCGATCACATCATCTTTTAAGTACAAACCCAGCAAATACTCGCCTTCAATAAGCGGAAAAGAAGGGACGCTAATATCAATTTTTACTTCTGCCCCTGCATTAAATCTTATGCTGGTACCCAAATATTTCCGCAAATCCAAAATTGCAATTCTCTCTTCCGAAGTATTATAGATCAGCAGAACAATGCTGGAAATTATTCGGTGTTGCTTGCTTTTAAGCGTGAATGACATGTCAAATTCATCCATGCTGCAAATGTGCGATTGTTGAATTTGAATTTGAGGCAGCGAATAATTCTCATCCAAAACCGTTTTGGCTTCAAAATCAGGTTTTTGGATATTAATATATTCCGTTATGCTTTTATTGATTTCCCCTCTTGAAAAAATGCTTCCGTTATTCAATATGATGCAGCTGGAACAAAGCCTTTGAATACTGGCCATATTATGACTTACAAATAAAATGGTCCGCCCTTCGCCTTTACTGATAGCGCTCATTTTGCCCAGGCACTTTTTCTGAAATTCGGCATCACCTACGGCAAGCACTTCGTCAACAATTAATATTTCCGATTCGAGGTGAGCCGCTACCGCGAATGCCAGCCTTACATACATGCCGGATGAATACCGTTTAACAGGGGTATCGATATACCTTTCAACCCCTGAAAAATCCACGATCTCGTCAAACTTTCTTTTGATCTCGGCTTTGCGCATACCCAAAATTGCGCCATTTAAGTATATATTTTCGCTCCCGGTTAATTCAGGGTGAAACCCGGTGCCCACCTCAAGCAAGCTTGCAATCCGTCCTTTTATTTTAACCGAGCCGGAGGTTGGCGAGGTAACCCGGCTCAGTACTTTTAAAAGCGTGCTTTTACCGGCCCCGTTCCGGCCGATTATCCCTACGGCGTCCCCCTGTTCAACATCAAAATTAATATCTCTTAAACTCCAAACCACATCGCTTTCTCCTTTAATGGTGCGATCGTTTACCTCTCCTATTATTAAAAAAGGGTCTTCCTTGCCGCGCATCTTCGCCCAAAACCGTTCAAAATCCCTCGAGATTGTCCCGGTGCCAAAGTCACCCAGCTGGTACGCTTTCGAAAGATGCTCAACTTTAATAACTTTTGTCATCTACACAGTATCTACAAAATCCTTTTCCACTTTATTAAATACAATCAGCCCGATAAAAAGAATACAAACGGTTACCAGGGTGCTTATCCCCAGCAACTGCCAGCTGAAGCTCCCCTTTCCTAAAAACCCATACCTGAATGTTTCAATTATTGCCGTTATAGGGTTAAACTTTATTATCCAGCTGTATTTGGGATATTTAGCCATCGCTGCCGACAGCGGATAAATAACAGTGGTAGTGTACATCAAAAGCGGCACGCCAAAACTGATTAAGAATGCCACGTCGCGGTATTTGGTGGTAACGGCAGATATCAACATGCCTAATCCCAGACCCAATGCCGCTATAAGAAAAATCAAAAAGGGGAAAAGGAACACGAATGAATTGATATGAACGTTGGCCCCTGTATAAATAAAGTAAACCATCAGGATAATAAACAGAGCAAGCTGGATACTGAATTTTATAATATTGGATGCCACAATACTCAAAGGCATAATCAGCCTTGGGAAATACACTTTCCCCATAACCGCCGCGTTATCCCTGAAAACCGAGGAAGTTTTTGTTAAACAATCGGCAAAATAGCTCCACACGATAGTGCCGGCGAGATAAAAAAGCGGTTTTGGCAGCCCATCTACAGGTATCCCGGCAAGGTTGCCAAACACAACCGTGTATATTACGATAGTTATAACTGGTTGTACAAAAAACCAAATCGGGCCAAGTATAGTTTGTTTATAAAAAGATACAAAATCACGCCGCACAAGCAGGGACAACAGGTCGCGATAATGCCAAACGTCCTTTAGTTTAAGGTCGAATAAGTTATTGCGCGGCGTTATTTCAGTGTCCCAAACTTCTTCTTCAGCCAGGTTGTTCATCTTTAATCAGTTTCTTTAAATCATTCCGGTAATCCATTTCGTTTAGCGCCCACAATATCCCCCATCTATGGGATTTGCCAGTATCCTCCTTTATCGGGCCCTATTCTTTCCAGTTTTTTATCCTTCTGAAGCTTGCCTAAACTTCGTTCAATCGACCGGTTTGAAATGCCTATGTCAGCTGCAAGCTCAGCAATTGTAATTGATGGGTTTTTCCCTATTATTGCAAGGATTTTCTCCGACGTTTTCTCCGACGTTTTCTCCGACGTTTTCTCGGACGTTTTCTCGGAATCTGAATAGACGGTAACCCGAAAGCCATGCTGCATATTTTCAAAAAGCGGGGCTTTTAACCCATAATCCATAAACCTTCCTGAATTCGTTTAATTCCGGAACCATACTTTTCTATTAGCTGGGCCTCCTTAAATGTAGCTGCTATTTTTTTATTTCTTGCCTGTGAAACATATTGACCACTCAGCAAGTCGGCAATAGATACAGGATTTCCGCCATCATCTACCCTTATTATAACCTTTCCGCCTTTTGTATTTGCAAAGGCAACTAAACTCTCTATTGCCGAATCTGAAAAACTGCTCTTGAACGCTATTTGGATACCTTCCTTCATCAATTATCGTTAATCAGTTTTTCAATGCTATTCATGTAATCCATCTCGTTAAAATGAAGCAGGCATTGCTTTTGAAGGTCTTGCTTTTTACTTTTAGCCAAAGGATTACTTAAATATTCCGCCAGCGCGCGCTCCAATTCAGCCAGGCCGTCCGGGTTTATTGCCATGCCAAGTTCGCCGTCGCGTATCGCATCCAGGCTGCCATCAACATTCCCGCATATGACAGGCAGCCCGCAGGCCAGCGCTTCGATAAAAACTATCCCGAACCCTTCTTTCTTACTGGGCAGTACAAACAGATCGGCCAACAGGAAATAGTCAGACAACTCCCCCTCTTTAATGAATCCGGGCAATATCACTTCCCTTTCCACTTTATATTCTGAAATCAGCTTTTGTATCCTGATCTCCTCGCTATGGTCATATTGCCCGGCAAGCATATACCGTATATTAGGGAATTTCTCTTTTAAATTGCTAACCGCCTTTATTACCTGGTCGTGGCCTTTATATTGTTCAGTCGAGGCCAGGCGGGTCAGGGTAAATATTACCTGGTCTTCATTTGTCAGCCAATAGCGTTTTAACAGGTATTCGGGCTTGGTAAATGTAAGCGGTAAGGTCATGAAAGGGTCGACCGCGTTGTTTAAAACCGTACATTTAGCCGGATCTACCTGGTGCAGGCTGATCATTTGCTGCCTGGTAAATTGGCTTACGCAGATCACCTTGTCGCAATACTTCAGCAATTTCTTTTTGGGCTCGGATAATGGCCGCCAAACTTCAATACCATGCCCGATAAGCCAAATTTTGCATTTAGGATGGATGGCTTTTATTAAAAGGCCGATAACAGCCAGGTTAATATGGCTAAGGATTATTATGTCCGGTTTTTTTGAATTGAAAACCGCCTGAGTAATGAAATTGCGCCGGTTTTGCCCAAAGCCTCTAAAGTTTTCCGCAGGGAGATATTGCGGCATAAGGTCGGTATCCTTGTCATAAAGGGACCATAGATTAAAATCCCACTTGTTCCGCTCAGCCAATTGACTTAATGAATGCGCCAGTGTGCGCGTCATTTTTTGAATGCCGCCCGTGGTGCTGAATGTTTGTAAGCTAAATAATATTATTTTTTTAGACATGCAATTGTACCTGGTAAAGCGCAAACACCTTAGACCAGTGCATTTGGCCTGATTTAAACTTCATGACTGCATTTTGCGCAAACTTTCCGCGGTATAAATGTTCATTACTTATTTCCGAATGATTGCCCATCCATTCCTGGAATGGAAAAGTGAAACCCATTTTAGGCCTGTTCCATACCGCTTCAGGCAAAATTTGGCTGAAACTGTCGATCAGTATTTTTTTTGGCTGGTTTTTGTTGAACCTGATTTCGGGAGAAATATTGGCCGCCAACTGCTGAAAGTCTTCATCCAAAAACGGCACGCGCACTTCAAGGCCGTGGCTCATGCTCATAACATCGGTACCCCTGAGGAGCTGATTTTGCATATACAGGTTAGTTTCAAACCAGGCTGCCTGCTCCTCGTTATATGCGCCCAAGCCGTTGATCTTTTTTTCGTTAAACAGCACTTTGCCAACCTCGCTCGTATCCGTATCTAATATTTTTGCAATGTCCCCGGGTACAAAAAGGCCTCTTAACAGCAGGTAGTCGGCCAGGTAGTGGTTATGTGCAAGGAAAGATATTTTACGGTAGCGGTCGGTCTTAAAGTAATTCGCGGCAAAGAACAGAGGGGATGGCGACCTTCGCAGATATTCAATGTATTTGATCCTGTTAAATGAGGGATAGCCGCCGAAAAGCTCGTCAGCGCCCACACCGCTCAAAACCGCTTTCAAACCGTCCTCATGGGCATATTTGCTAATAAACCAGGTGTTTATGCCGTCAGTTGTGGGCATATCCATATCGCTTATTATGCGTGGAAACTGCTCTTCAAAATCCTGCAGCTGTACCAGGTGGGCATGTTTCTCGCCGCTGATCTTTTTTAAGACGGCACTTTGGAAGGCCCGCTCGTCATAGTCTTTCTCGTTGAAAAAAATGGAAACTGTTTTGAGTTTCTGCTTCTTTTGACTGTTTGCCAATAAGGAAACGAGGCTCGAATCAATGCCCCCGCTTAAAAACACGCCTATGGGTGCATCGGATATGAGCTGTCTTTTAACCGCCGTCAGCAGCGACTCCCGGATAGCTTCATAGGCCTGCTGAATATCGGTAATGTATTTTTTCTCGGGGGCTTTATAAAAACGGGCAATACTGAATTTTTCGGTATTGTGTTCCCAAATTAAATAGTGCCCCTTCGGCAGGCTTCGTACATTTTTCAGCGTGGTATACGGCTCAGGCAAATGACCGAATGCTAAAAACCTGATAGGCCAGTTTGGATCGCTTTCATCCGTTATGCCAGCCATTCTAAAGGCTCTTACCTCGGAGGCAAAGCTTAAGGATCCTTTTTCAGGAAAGTAATAAAGCGGCTTTATACCGGTAGAATCGCGAACCAAAAATGTTGTTGCCCTTGCCTTGTCGTAAAGTGCGAACGCAAACATACCACGAAGCTTCGAAAAGGCCGCGACCCCCCATTTTAAGTAAGCATTAATAATAACTTCCGTATCCGTATTGGACTGAAAGTTAACGCCGAGGGTTAAAAGTTCTTCCCGTAATTCAGGATAATTATAAATCTCACCGTTAAAGGTGATCCATGCCCTTTGCTGAATATCCGTCATCGGCTGATGGCCGTTTTTGCTCAGATCGATAATGGCAAGGCGGCGATTGCCAAAAAACAGGCCCACTGTTTCGTCGGAAAAGTAACCTTCATCATCGGGGCCCCCGTGTTTCAGGGCGTCGCACATTAATATAACCTTTTCCCGGGCCGCTTTAGGAGTCAAGCGGTTTGAAATTATTCCGGCTATTCTGCACATATGTTTAAAAAATTCATGGCTTCGCCGCGTAAGTCACACAGATAAAAGTGCAACTTATTATTAATCAGATGTTTATTCAATTAATAGTAATTAACTTATATTGGCATTAATATATAATTAAAATGCCGTTTGGTACTTATAAAACTTTAAAAATTAAGCAATTTATCCACGTTTCCCGTGATCTTTCTCCCCTCCAAAATTTAGCAGCCCTCATGGACACCGATAAAAAAGCAATAATAGCGAATAATCCTCCGCGGTAGGGAGGACTTTAAAAAATAGGCATGAATGAAGCTAAAGTCTTTGCTGCCTATGGAGATTATTCGCCGGGGTTTGGTTTTCTTAGCTTCGCCTTTTAAAGTGCGCTTAATCATGGGTTCCTTAACTTATAGACACCGGTGTTAACTGTTTTACAAATTAAACAACTTCCAAAGCCGGTACAACAAAAATATCAGCAAATTAAGCAGGATAAGCGTAGTTATCGGCAGGGAAATCGCTTTTAAAGAGGAGGCTCCGCTGGAGCCCTAAGAAAAACCGACTTTCCTATAAACAGGTTGCTCCTCTGGAGCTATAAACTAATATCGTTGGTCGACTCCAGAGGAGTCGCCTGTT